>Ga0116180_1000184_pt1 | contig 60343 bp, 49 predicted proteins | sample AD_UKC073_MetaG_FD_89804 | JGI IMG/M metagenome (GOLD analysis project Ga0116180, IMG submission 89804) | Active sludge microbial communities of municipal wastewater-treating anaerobic digesters from USA - AD_UKC073_MetaG | ecosystem: Engineered > Bioreactor > Anaerobic > Digestate | place: USA... | reverse complement strand
GAAAGGTAAGAGAGTTTGTTCTATCCGGCGTGCCTGGAAGGGGAGCCGCGCTGGCTCTAGATCACACACGCGGGCTGGGATTGCCGACACTCTGAACGAGGATCAGATCGGTGTAATCCGTCAGGTCGATGGTGCTGACCGCGCCGCTCACCCAGCGGGTGATGCCCGTCTTGAACGAATCGACCACCATTGGCGGACAGTTCACGCCGAGAAGAATCGTGCTGCACAGCAGGAACAGCAAACGCTTTCGCAGCCAGCGGCTGGCCATCATCGGCTCCTTTCGACCAGTCAGACTGTGCCCATTATACCCCGGTGGTTGGACGGCGAAAGTGGGGAGCGTCGGGCTGCTCGGTCGCCCAAGTTTGGCTGAGATCTGACAGCTGAGAGCTGAGCGCTGATCAATTGGGCGGTCGATAGGGCAGCGAGAGGATGTAGCGGCTGAATCGGACGACGAAGGCGTCATCGAGTGGGCCGAAATGCTTTTCGAATAGCTCCTGCTCTGCGTCCGGATCCGGCATGGTTCCCGGCGGTCGGCTGGCGATTTCCCGCAGATAGGCAGCCAGGGCCTTGTTCTGCGTCCGGTGCAGATAGTGCAGCAACGCCCAGGCCGCTGCGTAGTGCTTCGCGCCGTCTTCGCCGCGCTCGTTGAATAATTCGGGATTGCGCACCAGGTCTTCCAGGGCGGTGATGCGGCCATCTGCAACGGCCTCCCGGTACATGCGCGTGTTGAGCGCGGTCTGGCCGGAGTCGCCCGCGACGGCTCGGCGGAAATCCTCGAGCCGCGACTGATTCACGGCCGATAGCCCGCCACCCGCTGCGCCCGGAGGATTCTCGAACATGCAGGCCAGGCCTTCAACCACCCATTTGGGGTTGAAAGCGTTTCGCGCATGGACGCCCGTGTTGTACAGCGTCTGGTGGGCCACCTCATGCTGGACGACGGTTTGGTTGATGCGATCGCAATACGCTTGCCGCCGGGCGTCGAGCCGCTTGATCTTCTTGCGCAGCGCCTCGACCTCTTGCTTGGCCTGACTTCGGGTCAACCGGACCTGCCGGCCGTCGCTGTAGGTCACGTCCACGTAGGCCGCATTGCCGCGCAGCGATTTGACCGTCTCCTCCATTCGGACGACGCTGTCGCGTGCCGCCTCGATCCCGGCGTGCAACTTGCGGACCTCGGGGTCATTGTGGACGTTGAAGAATGCCGCGCGGTTGGTCCGCTCGAGATAAAAACCGTACGTGCCGCGGGAGTTGAATCTGAAGCGATTGGCGTACCGGGTGTAATCCGCCGCCTGGTCGAAGAAGATCACCTCCAGCCGACGGTTAAGGGGACGGACGGGAAAGCCGCTGTTTTGACAGAACCGCGTGACCGAATCGTATGTCAGCTCGAGCCGGGCTGATAGCGACTCGACCATGCTCCGAGGCGTGTCGTAGGCCACCAGAAAGTGGGCGGTCCGGTAGATGCGAAAACCCTCGCCGGCCAAGGCCAGGAGAGCCTGCTCCTGAGCCTCGTCGACCGGCAGGGGGGCGGCTCGTGTCCCGGCAGTGCGTCGTTCGGCCGGTGGCGGGGTGTCGGCCGGAGCGGTCGCCGGTGGCGGCGCACCGAGCAGAGGGCAGACCGAGACTCCCAGCACGAGCGCCAGCACCCCGCGCCATGCCCGCGCCGCGAAGCAATGATGCCGGTGCAACGCCCAACGGAATGGGGGCGGCTTGGAGATCGGTGTCGGGGAAGTTCGGTCGCGATCCGAAGGCATTCGCACTATTATACCCGCCTGCCTCGGCGGCGGTGCTGTTCTGACCGTTGGCCGTCGTGCCGCCGATACAAACACATCTCGTTCAATCCCGCCGGCTTTGCAGGCCGCGATCCATCGTCTCATCAGCCCAGGCTTCGACCGTTGACCATTCGTAACACCGGCCATAACATCGCCGAATTCCGTGTCTGAGCCGAACCCGCGGGTCCCGAGCACGCGGCCACGCATCCCGGGTCAGCGAGGCGGAAGAAGTGGTGGTCGTCATGCAGGCATGCCGCCTGCACAGGCAGGATGGAAGCCTGCACCACACGTCTCGAGCGGGGCTCGCCGCCGGAACGGAGCAGAGTTGGGACGCGCAAAAAGATGGCGGAGAAGCAAAAAAGCTGGCAGGCCCGGTTTTCGCAGTCGGCCGACGCTCTGACGGAGAGCTTCGTCGAGAGTCTCTCGTTCGATCGGCGGCTGTGGAAGTATGACATCGCCGGAAGCATCGCCCACGCCGAGATGCTGGCCGAAGTGGGTCTGATCGCCAAGTCGGACGCCCAGGCGATCAAGCGCGGGCTGCTGGCCATCGGCGAGGACATCGAGGCGGGGCGGTTCAAGTGGGACACCGCCTGCGAAGACATCCACATGGCCGTCGAAGGCGCGCTGATCGAGCGGATCGGCGAGCCCGGCAAGCGGCTGCACACCGCCCGCTCGCGAAACGACCAGGTGGCCCTCGATCTGCGGCTGTACACCCGCGACGCGATCGACCTGGACATCCTGCCGTTGCTGGCCGACCTTCAGGTGGCGCTGGTCGCTTCGGCCGAGCAGTACGCTGAGGCGGTCATGCCGTCGTATACCCACATGCAGCGGGCTCAGCCGATCACGGTGGGGGCCTATCTGCTGGCGTACGTCGAAGAATTCGAGCGCGATCGCGAGCGGTTCGCCGACGCTCGCAAGCGGGTGAACATCTGCCCGCTCGGATCGGGCGCGCTGGCGGGCTCGACGCTGCCCATCGACCGGCGGAGCGTGGCCCGTCGCTTGGGCTTTGCCGACGTCAGCCGCAATAGCATCGACGGAACCGGCGACCGCGATTTCATCACCGAGTTTCTCTCCGCCGCCGCCATGTGCGCCGTGCACCTGTCGAGGCTGGCCGAGGACTGGATCCTCTATACTTCCACCGAGTTCCAGTTCATCCGCATCGCCGACGCGTTCTGCACGGGCTCGTCGATGATGCCCCAGAAACGCAACCCCGACGTGCTCGAGCTGATCCGCGGCAAGACCGGACGCATCTATGGCGCCCTCACGGGCATGCTCACGCTGACCAAGGGCCTGCCCCAGGCGTACAACCGCGACCTCCAGGAGGACAAGATCCACCTGTTCAGCGGTCACGACACGCTGCGTGACTCGCTGCGGATCGCCGCCGCCGTCGTCCGCAACACGACGTTCAACGTCGAGCATCTGCGGGTGGCCTCGCAGTTCGGCTTCGCCGACGCCACGGTGCTGGCCGAGTACCTGGTCGGCAAGAAGGTTCCCTTCCGTCAGGCCCATCAGATCGTCGGAAGATTGGTCGCGCAGTGCGAGCAGGCCGGCTGCGAGTTGCGCGACCTGACGCTGGAAGCCTTCCAGGCCGCCTGCGACCGGATCGAGCAGGACGTCTACGATTTCCTGGGCGCCGACAACGTGGTCGCCCGCTATCGAAGCGAGGGCAGCGCTGGTCCGGAATGGACTCGCAAACAGATCGAGTTCTGGAAGGAACATCTAGCCAAGAACACATGATCGTCTCGAGCTCAGGGAGTTCGCGATCCCTGAGGCGAGCCGAACGGACGAAGCATCCATGGTTCCCGGGACGAGCGCCTGGTGTGGAACACAGATATGCCCAAGGGTGAGAACGCATTAGTGGAATGGCTGCGGAGCCGGTTCGGGAGCAGCGCTGCCGGCGTGCCGGTCGGGATCGGCGACGACATGGCGGTCATCGACGTCGAGGACAACCTCGTGGCCCTGACCGCGGACATGCTGATGGACGGCGTGCACTTCGACACGCGCGAGCAGGGCTACGACGTGATCGGCCGCAAGGCCATCGCCTGCTCGCTCAGCGATTGCGCGGGCATGGGCTGCACGCCGCGCGCGGCAACGGTGAGCGTGGCGTTGCCCGAGTCGATGTCCATGGACGACGTCAAGAAGCTCTACGAGGGCATGGCCGGTGTCGCCGACGAGTTCAGTTGCTCCATCGTGGGCGGCGACACCAATAGTTGGCACGGCCCGCTGGTGATCGACGTGGCCATGCTTGCCGAGCCCATGTCCGTGCGCGGGCCGGTGCGGCGCAGTGACGCTCGCCCGGGCGACCTGGTCTACGTGAGCGGGCCGCTGGGTGGGAGCATCCTGGGCAAGCACCTGAGTTTCACGCCGCGGACGGAACTGGCCAGTCAACTGGTCCACCAGCCCGGGCTGCACGGCATGATGGACCTGTCCGACGGCCTGTCTATGGATCTGTACCGGGCGTGCCTGGCTTCAGGTTGTCGGGCAGAACTGGACGCCAGCGCGCTCGAGTCGGTCATCAGCGATGCCGCACGGCAACTCGCGGCAAGCGACGGCCAGTCCGCGCTCGAGCATGCCTTGAACGACGGCGAGGATTTCGAGCTACTGGTGACCGGCACCGAGGCCCTGAAAAACGAACGGTTCGGACTCATTGCCATCGGCCGGCTGGCCCCGGGCCGGCTTGGCGAGCCGACGTTGTCCATCGTTCATCCTGACGGCCGCCGGGAGCCGCTCGAACCCCGCGGCTACGAGCACTTCAAATGAGCCACGCTTTCGCGATCGACTCTCCCGACCTGGCTTTCACGCACGACCTGGGCCGCCGCCTGGGCCGCGCATTGGAAGCCGGCGACGTGATCGCGCTGGTCGGTCCGTTGGGCTCGGGCAAGACCACGCTGGTCAAAGGGATCGCCGGCGGGGCGGGCGTGGCCGACCTGCGGCAGGTAAACAGCCCCACGTTCGTCATCGTCAACGAGTACGAGGCGGCCCGGGCGGACGATCCGCTGGTCATCCACCATATTGACGTCTATCGCCTGCGGGGCAGCGACGACCTGGAGGCCATCGGCTTCGACGAAATGTGCCGTACCGGCGCGGTGATCGTGGAGTGGGCCGACCGGGTGGCAGACCTCCTGCCCGCCGACCGGCTGACCATCACCATCGAGCCCACGGGCGATACTTCCCGGCGATTCGGCCTGGCCCCGGGCGGCCCGGCCGCAACCCGGCTCGCCGCCGCCGTGCGGTGATCCCGGCCCCGGAGCACCGGTTGCCCGCCGGCCGACGCCAGCGGCAGTCCCGCGGCGGGCCGCACGCCGAGCAGTTGGGGCGGCACAAGCCATTTGCAGTTTTCCGGCCACCTGGGTATACTGTCGCGACTCTGGCGTCCATGGACAGCCAGGGCAGGGCGGCTCATGCCCAGGTCGGCCCGAAAGGGGGCCCCTTCGTCTAGTGGCCTAGGACACCGGCTTTTCACGCCGGCAACACGGGTTCGAATCCCGTAGGGGTCATTCTACATACTTGTCGCATTTCGTCAGGCTTTGTTCTCACAATGCCGAAAATCCGTTTCGTGGCATGAGGGAGTCGTTGCGCCAAGTCTGCCGTGCCGACAAACGTCGCGTTGAGGTTCACCGCCCCCTCGACCACAGTGCGGAGACCACTCATCTGCCGTGACCTAGCTGGCAGCTCCAGCACATCTTCGACGGTATACCGAGTATGGAGCGGCACCTCCGTTTCGACCTTCAGCAGTGTGCGGAGTCGGCAGGAAGCATCACGGGCGTGCTGCCGTTGCGGTAGCCTCGATAGATTCCCGTCCGTTCGTACCGGCCCCGGCCCAAATATGCGTCGACCTCTTCGCTCAAGGCTTGGCACAACATTCGCCGAGTTCCCTCGCGAGCCAGTGCTTCCCGTTGATCCTCAACCACCTCCCGGGCTTCGCCTTCAGTGTTACTACTCTGTTGCCTCCGGATGTGCCGCACGTACGGCCTCATCAGTGTCCAGCGATTCAATTGTCCAGCGTTTCAATCCAGGAGACCATCTGTCGACCACACGGACACCGGGGCCCGGATTGTCAAATTCGGGACTTCGCGTTTTTTCGGAAGCTCGAGCGACCGTACAGGGCTGTGAACCAGGGCCGGAGGCTGAGATCGGGCTGACAAGACCGCTGACAGCTCTCGTCGGTGGGATTGCCACCACCGGGGGGTCGGCGAGTCGGGCGAGTCGCCGGCCTCGTTGATTCGGGTGGCGGAATCGGTTGTAATTACCGGTTCCGCCGCCGCTTGCGCGGTAAGTGGCCGGGCAGCGGCACGGGCGGCGACGCCGTACCAACAGGGCCGATGGGTAGTCCGGGCCCGATGGTGTGGGCGGTCTCGGCGATGGTCTCGAGCGACGTCCCGGCGAGTCCGGAGCGCGACAGGTGGGGCAGTCAGACCCCTGGTGTTGGAATCAACGCGAATGGACCAATTCAACTATCGTAACGGAGAGTTGTTCTGCGAATCGGTGCCGGTCGCCCGGATTGCCGAGGCGGTAGGTACGCCGACGTTCATCTACTCGGCCGCGACCTTCCGCGACCACTACACGCGCCTCGCCGCCGCCTTCGCCGAGCTGGACCCGATCATCTGTTACTCCGTCAAGAGTTGCGGAAACCTGCACATTCTGCGGCTGCTGGCCGAACTCGGAGCCGGCATGGACGTGGTCAGCGGCGGCGAGTTGTTTCGGGCGAGCCGGGCCGGGTTCTCCCGTTCCGGGCCGTACGATCCGGGCAAGATCGTCTTCGCCGGCGTGGGCAAGACGGACGCCGAAATCAACGAGGCCATTGATGCGGGCATCGGCTGGTTCAATATCGAGTCCGAGGCCGAGCTGGCCAACCTCATCCGCATCGCCCGCGAGCGAGACATGGGGGGGCGCAAAGGCGAGGCGCCGGTGCGTGCCGCCCTGCGGGTGAACCCCGACGTCGATCCCAAGACGCATCGCCACACAGCCACCGGCAAGCGCGAGAGCAAGTTCGGCGTGGACCTCGAGCGGGCTCGCAGCGTCTTCGCAGAATTCGGCCGCAATTCGCTGGTCCGGCTGACCGGCTTCCACCTGCACATCGGCTCGCCGGTGATGAACCTCGACGCCTACGTCGAAGCCATCACCAAGACGCTCGCGCTGATCGCCGATCTGCGACAGGACGGGTTCACCATCGATACGCTGGACATCGGCGGCGGTTTCCGAGCCGACTACGAGGGGCCCGGCTCTCCGTCGTATGCGGATTACGCCGCCAAAATCGTGCCGCTCCTGCACGGGCAGGGGCTGCGGATCATCCTTGAGCCGGGTCGCACCATCTCGGCCAACGCCGGCATCCTGCTGGCCCGCACGACCTTCGTTAAGCACAGCGGCGACAAGGAGTTCGTGATCGTGGACGGCTCGATGACCGAGCTCATCCGGCCGGCGCTGTATGACGCCTATCATTTCGTGTGGCCCGCCCGGCCGGGCGTGGGCTTCGTGCCCGATCCCCGCGGCAAGGACATCCGTTTCCCCGGCACGAAATTGGTGGACGTCGTCGGACCGGTATGCGAGAGCGGCGATTTTCTGGCCAAGGAGCGGGCTCTGCCGCCGATCAAGCGGGGCGATTTGATCGCGGTGTTCACCGCCGGTGCGTACGGGTTCGTCATGGCCAGTCATTACAACGCCCGTCCCAACGCGGCCGAAGTGCTGGTCGACGGCGAAACATTCCGCGTCATCCGCCGCCGCGAGAACTACGCCGATCTGGTGGCGGCCGAGGAATGAATCATGAACTGGCGCGAGCGCATTGTCGTGGATCCGGACGTTCTGGCCGGCAAGCCCGTGATCAAGGGAACACGGCTGGCGGTCGAGTCCATCCTTGACCTGATGGGCCACGGCTGGCGCGAGGCTGAGATCCACGAAAATTACCCGGGGATCACGCCCGAGGACATCCAGGCCTGCAGTGCGTACGCCTCGGAGATCCTCAAATCGGAGCGAGTCTATCCCGTGAAGGTGTGATCGTGCGAATCATGGCGAACGAGAATGTCGCCGGGACTGTCATCGATGTTCTCAGACGCCGGGGACACGATGTTGTCTGGTGCCGCACTGATTGCCCGGGCGCGACCGACCGCGCGGTGCTGGAGCGGGCACAAGCAGGGTCCAGGATTATCCTCACGGTTGATAAGAGGACTTTGGCGACTGGCGTTCCGGTTCGGGCTGTCCTCTGCGTGCGGCGTCATTCTGTTTCGAGTGATGACGACCACGGCCAGCGACCTCAGCCGGCTGGTTATCTCGGTTCTCGAAAGCCGGAACGACTGGTCGGGGTTGTTCGCTGTCGTTCGTGAGGATCGAGTGCGAATTCGACAACTCGCCGACAGGCCGATTTGACGCTCCTGGCGGCAGGTCTGGTGATATCGATCGCGAGTCTTCGGGGAATCGGTAACCGCGACATGCGATCGGACCACTGGTGGCCTGAGCTAACTGTCGGTGGCAACGACTGAATCTGTCTCCGTGGCGGACGTTTGTAACTGCCCGGGCGGAAGATTAGGATCCCAGAATGTTCGAAGGTTTGACCCAACGATTCAACGGCGTGTTCAACCGCATCCGCGGCCGGGGCCGGATCACCGAGGAGAACGTCCGCGAGGCCATGCGCGAGGTTCGCACGGCGCTGCTCGAGGCCGACGTTCACGTCCAGGTGGTCAAGAAGTTCACGGACGACGTCATGACCAAGGCCCTGGGGGCCAAGGTCATCGAGACGCTCCATCCCGACCAGGTGCTGATCAAGATCGTCCATGACGAGTTGGTCGCGCTCATGGGGCCGGTGGACTCGCGCATCCCGTACGTGACGCCCGGCCCGACGGTGGTGCTGATGGCGGGTCTGCAAGGTTCGGGCAAGACCACCACCTGCGGCAAGCTGGCCAAGTACATGATGGCCCGCGGCAAGCGACCGCTGCTGGTGGCGGCGGACCTCAAGCGTCCGGCGGCCATCGAGCAGCTCGAGGTGATCGGCGGCCAGGTGGGCTGCCCGGTCTACGTGGAGCGGGATCACCAGAACCCGGTCAAAGTCTGCCGCAACGGCGTGCTGCACGCTCGCAAGACCGACCGCGACGTCGTCGTGCTGGACACCGCCGGCCGCCTTGCCATCGACGAGGAACTGATGGCCGAGGTCGCCCAGATCGCCAACACGACCAACCCACACCAGATCTACCTGGTCATCGATGCGATGACCGGTCAAGACGCGGTCAACACGGCCAAGCACTTTAACGAACGGCTGGAACTCGACGGCCTGATCCTGACCAAGTTCGACTCGGACACCCGCGGCGGCGCGGCGTTGTCGGCCAAGACTATCACCGGCAAGCCGATCAAGTTTATCGGTATCGGCGAGAAGCTGGACGCGCTGGAAGAGTTCCATGCCGACCGCATCGCCGGCCGCATCCTCGGCATGGGCGACGTGGTGACGCTGGTCGAAAAGGCCCAGCAGCAATACGACGCCGCCGAGGCCGCCAAGCTCCAGAAGAAGATGGCCACCGGCCTCAACCTGGAGGACTTCCTCGTTCAGCTCAGGAAGATGAAGTCCATGGGGCCCATGAAAGACCTCATGAAAATGGTGCCCGGCATGGCCACCGAGATGGGCAACCTCGACGTGGACGACCGCGAGCTCGGGCGCTTCGAGGCCATCATCCAATCCATGACGCCCAAGGAGCGGGCACACCCGGAGATCATCGAAGCTTCCCGCCGTCGTCGCATCGCCCGAGGCAGCGGCACGGACGTCAAGGACGTCTCCGGGCTCATCAAGAGCTTCACGCAGGTCCGCGACATGATGAAGGTCATGAGCAAGATGTCGCTCATGGACCGGATGAAGTCGATGGGCCAGTTCGCCAAGCTGGCTGCCGGCGGGATCATGCCCCGGTTCAAGGGCGGCAGCACCGTCAAGAAGCGACAGATATCCAGCAAGGAAAAGCGAAAGAACCGCAAGCGCAAGAGCCGATAACAAGGCAGGCCACGAGTCTGCGTCTGAGAACTAAGGCCTGAGATGAGGTGCCGGGATCGAGCCGGACACCATGTCACCACCTTGGGTCGCGCGGCGGCTGGCGACCTGCATTTTTCCGTCCGATAAACCCTCCTGACATTTTCCCTGTCAGTCCAATCTGATTTAGGGGCTTGCGAGTTCCGATACCCCTGTCAGGGGCGTTCCCTGCGCTTGGCGACGCGAGCGGCGACACGCGAGTCCTGAAGGCATGACTCTTGAGGCCTGAGGCTCGAATCTTGAGGCTTGAGTGGGAACCCGGATTGGTTTCCGGAGCACCATTCGAATCGGACTCGCCCGCCGAGCAGAAGGCGCGGAAATGCACCCGAGAACTCCAGGAGGCTTTTGCCCGATTTCGAGGTTGAATCGTATGGTTCTCGCGTCCACGAGAGCCGTCCGCGGCAGAAGGTCCACATGAGCGCGACCACGCACATGAGCGAATCCCGCCAACGCTTCCGGTGGAAAGCGGCGTGGCGGGCCGCGCTGAACAGCCTCCAGTTCAAGGCATCGTTTCTGGTGATCCTGCTCGTGCTGGGCGTAACCGTGGCGGGGCTGGGCTTGAGTCTGCGGATGACGTCCGACGTGGTCTACGGCCAGGCACGGACGCAAGCCCGGCACTGGGCAGAGTCGCTGGCCGGAAGCATCGGTCCCGTGGTGGAGCGAGCGGACAACGAGGCCCTGGTCCGGGTGATTAACGAGACCATCCGGACCGGCAGCGTCCGGTTTGTCGCCTTCGCGGACGGGCACTGCCGCATCCTGGCGTCCGGGGAGCAGACGCAGGGCGTGATGGATTCGGTGGTCCTGGATGAAGGCCGCCGGCTGAAGGTCGATAACCTGGGCGCGCCGCGAATAGTCCGCAGTGAGAAGGACGATGTGGCCTACGTGGACGTGACCGTGCCCATTTTCGCCAGCGGACCGATCTCCAGCAGCCAACACGCGTCCCGCAAAGTCCTGGGCTACGTTCGGCTGGCCACCGATCTCAGCCACACGCAGGCCCAGATCAAACAGATGGCCACCCATCTGCACCGCCTGGCGTTGCTCATGCTGCTCCTCGTGGCTCCATGCAGCCTGGTGGCCATGCGCAAGGTGGTCGCTCCGCTGAACGAGCTGGCTCGCACCGCCCGGGAACTGGCCAGTGGCGTCATGGACGCCCGAGCCAAGGTGACCGTGCACAACGAAATCGGCGACCTGGCCCGAGCGTTCAACGACATGGCCGAGCGTCTGGCTGGGGCCCAGTTCGAGATGCTCAAGCTCAATGCCGAGCTGGAGGAGCGCGTTCAGCAGCGCACGCATCAGCTAGAGGATCTGGCCTCACGTGAACCGCTGACCGGCTTGTACAACCGCCGCTACTTCAGCGAGGTGATCACGCGCGAGTTCGCGGTCGCCGAACGATACGACACGGACCTGACCGTGCTCATGTTCGACCTGGACCATTTCAAGGAGACCAACGACCGGTTCGGTCACCGCGCGGGCGACGAGGTGCTCGTGCTGGTGGCCGACTGTATCCGGGCCGAACTGCGCGAGGCTGACGTGGCCGCCCGCTTCGGCGGCGACGAGTTCATCGTGCTGCTGCCTCGTACCTCGGGGTCCGCCGCAGGCAACCTGGCCGAGCGCATCACCGATCGCTTCATGGAGACGCTAGCTCGCGAATGGCCGGAGTTCCCCACGACGTTGAGCATCGGAGTGGCCAGTCTGCGTGTCACTCGCGCTACGTCCGCCGAGGCCCTCATCCACGAAGCCGACCTGGCCCTGTATGCCGCCAAGACGGGCGGACGCAACCGGACCATGGCCGCCACCGGCGCGAGATCGTGACACGCGGCGCCATCGCATTGCCCCGGCACGGTGTTTCTGTCCCCCCTGCGGGGCTCCCTGCAAAAGAGGACGAATAACATTTTTGTACGCCGGCCATGTGCCGGGGGCTGACGCCGCCCGGTTACTAACCGCTGCCCCTCGCGAGACAGAAACATACTGATCCACAGTATGTTTCGGACGGGTGATTGCATGCCCACCTATGAGGCGGGCGAGACGCCCGCCCCCGAGCGTTCGCGAACCGATTCCAAACAAACGACCTTTTTCAAATCGCCCCTCAACCCGCAATCGTGTAGGTTTCATGCTGGAGACCCTGATGGGCAGCTCGTACCCCGGCGACCGGGCTCAGGTGAAATCTCCTGTGGATCGCAGCAGGGCACCGGCTCCGTTCGTCGGGTCTGGCTGGCGTACCGGTGGGGTGGCGGTCGAAAGGCGGGCCGTCCCGGCAGGGGCGAAGGTGATACAATAACGCACATGTTCCCCGCGATCGCCAAGTTCATCGGAGGCAAGGTGCTCACCGCCGTGCTGGTGGTCACGTCGGCCCTGATTGTGATCTGGTACTATCGGTTGCCCTTGGAAGATCGCGAGGCCTTGTGGCTCACCGCCCGTCACGTGCTGGTGTGGATCGGCTTCGTGCTCGTGCTGCCGTGGGCGACGTTCTTCGTACCGATTCGTGTGGTTCGTGCCGAGAGCAACCTGGCCAGTGCGCTGATGCTCGTCGGCTATCTTGTGGTGGATATCGCTTTTGCGCTGTACCTGGCCGGAGGCACCGTCGGGGGCACATTCCAGGCCGCCATCCTCATTCTTGGTTTCCTTTGTGCGGCCCTTTATAATTTTTTGGCGTGCGAGTTCGTGGCTGACCGCGCCGAGGATGCTTCACCATGAACCGACCACAACCGGGCGACCGGATCAACAACTACCTGCTCGACCAGAAGATCGGCACGGGCAGCTTCAGCGAGGTCTGGAAGGCCCACCATCACGTTTTTCGCGACGTGGTGGCCATCAAAATCCCCACCGATCCGCAGTACGTGCGATATCTGCAGCGAGACGGCGTCGCCATCCACGGGTTGCGGCATCCCAACATCGTCCGGGCCTTGGACATGGACCCCTACGGGGATCCCCCGTACCTGATCATGGAATACGTGGACGGCCCGTCGCTGCGGCAGTTGATCGACACGCATCCCGGCGGCCTGCCCGTGCCGGTGGTGCTGCCGATCATGCTGGGCGTACTGTCAGCCCTCGAGGCGGCCCATGAGGCCGGCCTGATCCACAGCGATATCAAGCCCGGCAACGTCCTGATCGCCGGCGGTATCGATCTGGCTTCACTGGAGCCCGGGCAGGTGAAGGTGGCCGACTTCGGCCTGGGTCGGCGGACAAACGCGCAGGCAAGCCTGGTCCAATCCGGCTCGCTGGCCGTCGAGGACGGCCAGCGCATCTCGGGTACGCTCGCGTATATGTCGCCCGAGCAGCGGGAGGGCCTGCCCATCGATGCTCGCACCGACCTGTACGCGGTGGGGGTGGTGCTGCACGAGTTGCTCACGGGCGTGCTGCCTCAAGGAGCCGATTCCCCCAGCATCATCCGTCCCGATTTGCCGCGATGGATCGACGAATTCTTTCATCGTTGCTACACGCACCGCGATCGCCGATTCGAGTCCGCCGGCCAGATGAAGAGCATCATCGAGCGGCATGCGCCAACCGAGCGATCGGGGCCGCCACCGCTCGGTGGCCGCGTGCGGGGTGTCATGCAGATCGGGAGAAGCGTCGTGTGCGCGGTCTGCCAGGAGCCGGTCGAACTTGGCGACCAGTTCTGCATTCATTGTGGGCGGCAGTTGGTGGACGAGATTCCGCGCTGCCCGTCGTGCCACGGATTCGTCGGCCGGGAGGACAACTTTTGCATCCTGTGCGGGACCGACTTGCGACAGTTGATTTGATCGACTGACTTGCTCGGCGTTCCGCGGTGTCTGGTGTGGGGTCCGGGCGTTTCAGAGTAATGGTGCAGGCAGCGTTCATGATGAGCGGCTTCTTGTCATTCCTGTTTCTCCTGCTGGTCATCTGGTTGCTCCTGCGCTGTGTCCAGACGTTCCTGCGGCTGATCGGCGAAAGCCTCTTTCCGGGGCGGGACGCAAGGCGGGGTATTCGGACGAAGCGCGTTCGCGCCCGGATGGTGCGGCCATGCCCCAACCCGCACTGCCGCCAGGACAATCGTGGCGAGGCCCGGTTCTGCGCCCGATGTGGGCAGCCTCTGTTGCCGCGCGCGGGTGCGATCGACCACGCCTGCTGAAGAGACGTCTTTCGAGGCGAGGGTCGAATGAATCCCACAGTGAGCCGGGCGGCGGAGATTGAAGCGTCCTTTCTGGCGGGGGCTGAGTCCAACCTCAACCAGGCTCGCGAGCAGCGCTTCCGCGGCAACAAGTGGCTGTGGGCCAGCAAGTCGCAGGAAGACCGCTTGCGCGAGCTCCTGGCCGCCCGCCGCAGCTACGACCGCGAATTACTTCGCCGCCTGCCCAAGAACGCGGCCCGGGTGATGACCTGCATCGAGCCGAGCTGGTTCCTGTGGGAGCGGCCGGTGGCCGTGGCCATCGCCGGCTGCATCTCGCGGCTGGAATTCCACGTGGACCAGGCTCTGGCCGCAGACAATCAGGGCGAAGCGGCCGAACCGCCGCCCATCGGGCTGAGCGAGTTGACCGCCTACGTCAAGCAGTTGGTGGGGGACGCCTCCATCCCGCATCTGGTCGGCCTGTGCAGTCCCTCGGGCTTCAGCGAAGAGGCCAAGCAGCGAGGTCTCGACTTGCCCAACGTCACGCTCGTGCTCGTCGAGCCGCGGCCTGGCGGAGGATGGACCACGATTTCGGCGAGCCCCAACGCACGGCCCTCCGATGCGCGTTTATTTGACCCGGAGGCCGTCAGCCGCAAAATAGAACGCGTCAAGGAGGAGGTTCGGCTTCGCCGGGCCGATCTTCTCACCGGCGGACTGAGCGCTTCGGGCCTCGCCCACAAGCTCGGTCTGCCCACCAGTCTGGTCGGGCGCGTCTTCGAGAGCATGCTGACGGCGGACCGCGAATTGCGGGTGAGCTGGCAAGGTGATGACGTGTTGCTCTTCCTGGGTGCCCCTGCCGCGATGGAGGACTCCAGCGTGTCAATGATCGAATGGATCCGGCAGCTGTTCAGCGGTCAGGGCGAGGAGACTCGCAAGATCAATGCCTTGAGTGAACGGCGAGCCAAGCTGGCCAGCCGCCGCGACCGCCTGTACGAGGATGTCGGCCGTCTGGAAGAGCGCGAGGCCGAGCTGATGCGGCAGGGGCGTGAGACCAGTTCGGTCACCGTCAAGCGGCGGGTGGCCACGCAGGTCAAACAGTTGCGCGACGACATGGAGCGGCTGAACGCGGCCGCCCGCATGATCGGCCAGCAGATCGACGTGATCAGCACGCACATTCACAACCTGACGCTCATCCAACAGGGTCAGATTGCCAAGCTGCCGAGTTCGGAAGAGCTCACCGCCGACGCCGTGCGTGCTGAGGAAATGCTCGAACAGCTCAGCGCGGAAGTGGACCTGGCGGCGTCGCTGGGCGGAGCGGTTACGGACACAAGCCTCTCGGCGGAGGAGGCGGAGATCCTGCGCGAACTGGAAGGGCCGCCCGGCGCCGTTGAAGCGAGCCGCCAGCGCCCCGATCGCGTGCCGGCCGAATCCCCGGCCCATGTGGAGCCGCCGCGCGAACAGCAGGGCGAGCCACAGGCCGGGTGAGATACGGTGCCGTTAATGTGACACGAATGCACATGGCCGCAAAGCGAAAGGACAGGTTCAGTACCCGTTCCCTTCGTCATCTGCATCACGCCGGGTGATGTTTGGCCGGCAATCCGACGGTGACGCGAGAGGAGAGGTGCATGGCGCTGCTGGACTGGCTGACAAACAAGAACACGCCCTTGTCGAAGATGACGCGGCAGGAGTTGCGGCGACAGGAGCTGCTCCTGGAGAAAGACCGCGCGCAGTTGATCAAGCGGATCGAGAAGCTGGCGGCCGAGAAGCAGAGCCTGTTCGAGCGGGGGGCCAAGGAGAAGACGCCCGAGATTCGCCGCGTGCTCGCCCAGGAGTTCGAGCTCAAGACGTCCGAGCAGCTCATGGTGGCTCGGCAGTTGAACATCCGCAGCAAGGAGGCCATGACCGTCTCGCGGATGCGGATGATTCGCGAGAACCTCGACCGGGCCAAAGTGCACGGCAGCAAACTGGGCCTGGTCAGCGAGAAGGATCTGCTGCGGCTCGGTCGGATGATCGAATCGGACGCGGTCAGCGTGGAGATGTACCAGCAGCGGCTGGATGACATTCTCGCGCTAGGGGCCGAGGTGGACGAGGGCATGGCCGGCCTGAGCCAGGCGGGTCAGACGGTCCTGGACATTTGGGACAAGATGGACACCGGTCTCATCCGCGACCCCGCGGAAGCGTTCGACGAAGCAGACCGGAGAGTGCGCGAGCAGCAAAGCGCGACGCCGGAGGCGTAGGGTGAGGGGACGTGAGGATGTGAGAAAGTGGGAAAGTGGGAACGTGGGAATGGCGTGAACGGGGGAGGAAACGGGGTGGCAGGTGGGAGAGGCAACCGACAGACGAATCGACGAGACGGCCTACAACTGGCTGCATAGCAAATGGCTGGAAGTCTCGTCGCTGTTGGCGGGATACATCAAGCATCTGAGCGAGTCAGCCCCGAGGATCCGAGGCATGAGATATGCGCGAGAGTGCGACCGACAATCTTCGTGAGGAGAATCGCGGTTCTGTGATCACGTTCGCACATTCGCACGTTTTCACTTTCGCACGTTCGCACATTACCACCACCGTGCGGAGCACAACATGGCGTTGTTCAAATCCAGCGAAGAACGTCGCATCGAACGCGAGATGAAGATCCGCCAGGGCATCCGACGGATCGAGCGGGCAATTCGCGAGCAGGCCAAGTTCACTGATGAGTTCGTGGCCAACGCCCGACGGGCCCAGGCCATCGGCGACACCAAGCAGTATCAGTTCATCCGCAACTCGCTGAAGAAGACCATGCTGATTCGCAAGGTCCTCGAGCGCCAGTTGCTGAGCGTCAAGAACGCCATGCTGATCAAGCGGCAGGCCGAGGCGAGTGCCGACTTCACACGAGCCATGGGCTTGATGGCGGCCGAGATCGGCAAGCTGTTCGGCGAGACCGACCTGGTCAAGACGCAGGCCGACTGGGAGAAGGCCATGATGCAGTCCCAGACCATGGAAGAGCGGATGAACATGTTCCTCGACTCCATCGAGGACATCGCCGCGCAGGACGTGGAGATGACCGGCACGTCGGAGACGGTGGCCGACGAGGAAGTGGACCGGCTCATCGCCGCCGAGGCCGAAGCCGAGCAGGTCCGCGAGTCGGATCGCATCGCCCAACTGCGGGCCGAGCTCGAAGCCCTCAAGGGCCAGAGCGAAAAGCAGAAATAGTGGCAACGTCCATGCATGGTGTGTCGTTCGAGACGGCTCGCTTTATTGGCTAATCACAGAGGGCACAGAGTGAAAAGTCTGATATGCCAGCCTCTGTGTTCCTCTGTGCCCTCTGTGGTTACCTTCAGCCGCGATTGATCGAGCTCAAGTTGGTGACGTGGCGATACAAGGACCGGGGCGATGTCGTCGAGTTGATTCGTCGCAACCAGTTTCCCGAGACGCTGGCCGACCACATACACCCGACCGTTCGCAGCGTCTATCGCCAATGCTACGACCAGGCGAATGAGGAAGACTACGATCGCAGCTGAAAGACAAGGGACGGAATGCCGGTCACATTTGCCACATTCGAACGACTAAAGGATAAGGGCGTGAGCGCCTACCGCCAGGGGCAGTACGGGGTGGCCAAGCCGTACCTGGTGCAGGCCGCCGAGTGCATGCTCGAGCTGGCCGAGAACGCCAAGACGCCGCAGTTGCGCGAGCAGCACGAGGCCTGCGCCCGCGAGTTGATCGAGCTGGCCCGCGACTGCGACGAGGCGATCTCGCAGAAGCGCCCTGCGCCCCGAGCGAAAGCCCGCGAATCCGACGACAACGCGGCCAGCCCCACGGATTGGATCGTGCGCGACAAGCCCACGGTCGGATTCGACGACATCGCGGGTTTGGAGGATGTGAAGGAAGAGATTCGCCTTAAGATGATCTACCCCTTCCAGCATCCGGAACTGGCCCAAAAGTACGGGATCCGCAGCGGCGGGGGGGTGCTGTTGTACGGCCCGCCAGGCACGGGCAAGACCATGCTGGCCAAGGCCATCGCACACGAGATCGATTCGACGTTCTTCGTCATCAGCGCCGCCCAGGTGCTGAGCAAGTGGGTGGGCGAAGCGGAGCAGAACATCGCTCGCCTGTTTGCCGCGGCCAAGGCCGAACCGCGGGCTGTGATCTTCATCGACGAGATCGAAGCGCTCGTGCCGCGGCGTCAATCCGATACGTCCTCAGTGATGCAGCGGGTCGTTCCCCAGATTCTCCAGGAACTGGAGGGGTTCGACCGCAAGGCCGAACGTTGCCTACTATTTATTGGCGCCACGAATCGTCCCTGGTTGCTGGACGAAGCCATGCTGCGACCCGGACGTTTCGACTCGCGCATCCATATACCATTGCCGGACGCGCCGGCGCGGTATCGGCTGCTCGAGATGTATCTCGTCGAGAATCGGCCCATTGCCCCGGACGTCGACCTGGGGCGGCTGTGCGATTTGCTGGAGGGCTACAGTGGCGCGGACATCAGGAACATCGCGGATCGCGCCGCAGCCCTGCCGTTCATGGAAGCCATCGGAGGCGGCGAGCCTCGCCCCATCGGCATGGCCGATGTCCTGAGCGTCATCGAGCAGACGCTGCCTTCGGTGAGCCGATCCGACATCGCGCGGTTTGAAGAGTTCGAGCGGACGGGGCAGTAGGGGTGAAAATGTGGGAACGTGTGAATGTGAGAATGTGTTAAGGTGAGAATGTGCGAATGTCAAAACGGGAAACGAGAGGCGTTGCTTTCTCACTTTCCCACATTCGCACTTTCTCACATTCTCACTCCGAGACAGCCATGCTCAAGGAAAAGTTCGATCTCAGCCTGTTGACGGAAGCGTCGCCGGAAATCCTGGCGTGGGCCGTGCCGGGCGGGCGACTGTTCGGCTGGCTCTGCCGATCCATTCTCATCCCGGCCGGTTGGGCCGCTCTCAGCAACCGAAAAGGCCAGGACCCCGTACTTGTCGGGCCCGGCAAGCCGTACGAGGACCAAGACACCGATGATGTATTGTTCGTGCGCAGCGGTCCCGTGCGATGCAGCATCGATGCCACGGATCTGCGCTCGGCCGATGGACACGCGTTCATCGGCAGCCTCGAGATCGGCGTGCGCGTCGTTGAAGACCCGGCCGAACTCGGCGCCTTCCGCCGCACCTTCATGGGACGTTCGGAAATCGTGCGACGCATGGACCTTCAGCGCCACCTGCAGTGGGAACTGCACAAGGTGCTGTCGGACCTGGCCGCCGCACACACCGCCGATGACCTTCTGCGACGAATCGACTCGAGCGAGATCCGGAAGGCCGTCGACGCCCGACTCGGGGGACTCATGCTGGCCGGCGGCCTGACCATCGACGGGCCCGTCACCGCCCACTTCGACTCACCGGCTTACCGCGAGTTCCGCCGCCGCCAAGCGGAACTGGAAAGTCGCAAGCATCACGTGGCCGCACGGGCTCGCATTCAGCAGGCTCTGGCCCAGGCCCAGAAGGAACGGCTCTCGCACATCGTCGGACTGCTCGAGCAATTGGAGAAAGCGGCGGAGTCGCGAACCGACCTGTCCGTCGCCGATCTCCTGCGCACGTTCAGCGAGTCGGAGCGGGCGGAGATGTACGCAGCCTTGTGGCACGTGTCCAAGCCGGCACGCCGGACGCGTTACGTCGCGGCGGTCTCGGGCCAGGAACTGCTGCTGTTTTCGCCCGACGACCTGCAGAAACCCACCCGCCGAATCGCGCTGCCCGAACATCTCGGCCCGCTGCGTTCGGTCAGCGTGGATGAGCGTTCGCTGGAAGCCCAATTGATCATGGTCGGGGCCCGGCTCGGCATGTACCTGGTGGACAGCGCGTCCGGCGAGGTGGTGGACAGCCTCTCGGCGGCCGAACTCGACGCCGGCCTGGAGATCCGCGGTGGAGTCAACGCCTCGGCCATGAGCGACTATCGCGTTTACGCGACACATTCGGAACTGGGGCTGCTGAGCTGGACCCGCGGGATGTTCAACCCGCCGGTGGAAAAGCTGCTGCCCGAGGTTACCGCTGGCGCCGAAACCGTCCGCTGCGCTCGCTTCGCCGACGGCCGGCTGTGGTTCGCCGTCGATGAGGAAATCTGGAGCCAGCCGGAGGACGGCACGGCCGCCTGCAAGCCGACGCTCTACCCCGGGGCTCGCGAGCGTGTATCCGCGCTGACCACCGCCGCCGGTGTACTCTACGCGGGCACGGTCTACGGCCGGATTCTGGCCTGGGACATCGACGATCCCGACTCAGCCCGGGTGATCCGGGGCGGTTCGGGTAACCCGGTGGAGTCGCTGGCCGTCCTCGACAACGGAGCGGTCGACCATCTTCTCATCGCCGACCGGGGCAGCGCCCTGCAGGCTCTGGTCCTGGAAGACAGCTACACGCGCCGATACGAGAGCGGGAGCATGCCCGTACGACGAGCCGCCGTAGCCGACGACCTGTTCGTGGCCATGAACGACAACCGTGACCGGGTGATCGCCTGGAATCCGCGCGATCCCGCCCGGCCCGCGGCGACGGTCATCGTCCCGCATCTGACCGGCGACACGATTCAGGATCTATGCGTCATCCCCCTGGCGTGAGGCGCGGACGTCAGGGAGTCTGGATGCTCGGCCGCTGAACGCGGACGGACGCTCATCCCGTTCATCCGTCTCACCGATCGCCGAACAAGTCTCCCAGTCCGCCCAGGATGCTGCCTTCGCCGCGCCTCCTGCCGCCCGCGCTGGGAGAGTGACGCATCACACGGTCGGCCAGTCGCGAGAAGGGGAGCGTCTGAAGCCAGACCACGCCGTGCCCGCTCAGTGTGGCCAGGAACAGCCCTTCGCCGCCGAAGAGCATCGACTTGAGCCGGCCCGCCCGCTGGATGTCGTATTCCACACTCGGCGTGAAGGCGACCAGACAGCCCGTATCCACCCGGAGCGTCTCGCCTCTGAGTTCCTTGCGGACGATATGCCCGCCCGCGTGGATGAACACCATGCCGTCGCCGCGCAGCCGCTGCAGGATGAAGCCTTCGCCACCGAAGAACCCCGCGCCCAGCCGCCGGGCGAACGCGATGCCCACCTCCGTCCCGTAGGCGGCACACAGGAAGCCGTCCTTTTGGCAGAGGACCTCGCCGCCGGCCCGGCCCAGGTCCATGGCGATGACCTTGCCCGGGTAGGGGGCGGCAAACGCCACCCGCTTGGGTGAGTTGGACTGGTTTGTGAAGTGCGTGATGAACAGCGACTCGCCCGTGATCACGCGCTTGGCCCCGTCGAACAGCTTGCCCAGCACGCCGGCGTCGGGCTTGGAGCCGTCACCCATCTTGGCCTCGAACGTGATGCCGTCGTCCATGTAGTTCATGGCTCCGGCTTCAGCGATGACCGTCTCGCCCGGGTCCAGTTCCACCTCCACCACCTGCATGTCGTCGCCGTGGATCTCGTACGTGATCTCGTGGCAGCGCGGGGCTCCGACCGGCCTGGCTCGGCCGAGCTGGCCGATGGAAGGGGGCGGGGCGGCCGCCAGGGCGCGAGAGGCGTTCTTCCGGAACAGGCCCTGCACGCGACCGGCCGGCGTCCAGTCGGCCAGTCCTTCCTTCCACACGAGATCCTCCGGGCTCAGCCGGCCGTCGGCTGCCATGGCCTGCAGTTCCTGCGTCGTGACCGGACCCAACTGCTGGTTACCCTTGGCGTAGTACCATTCGATCATGGCTGTCGCTCCTCACGGCCTTGGCCGTTTCTCAATGCAGCCGTGTTGGGGATGGCCTCCTGACTCCGAAGACCGGCTCATGATATGCGGGCCTGCAGTCCCCGCAACCAGGACGCGCTGCGACCGGCACCACCGGCTTCCTCCCCGACTGGCTGATCGCTCATAGCTCACAGCGCAGAGCTCACCGTGAGGCACCGGTTACCGGCCCCGGGGACTTCGCCGCCGGCTCCGACGCATCGGCCAAGCGTGGGACGCAGGGGCCCGAAAATGCGCGGAATATTTTGGAAAAAAGAGAAACTTTTGGCGAATTCAGCCGTAAAAGATCATGAAAGCACAACCAAGCTTGAACATTGCATCCTCCTCCTGTGCATTGTTCCTCCTCCAGCACCAACGCCGGGGCGAAAACCTTCCAAGTCGGGTTTCCTCCCCGGCGTGGTGCCTTTTTACGTCGCGGCAGTAAGAACCTCAGAAGAACTGCAGGCGCCGGTCATGTCGCCCCCTGGGAGTAGCGAGCCCCCCGTCCGTTGCGGGCCGCCGGGCTCTGCCTCCGCGATCGCCGTTCGTCCAGGGGGCCCCATGGTTCCGACGTATCGTGCGCTCCGAACCACCCTTACCCGGCGGTGTCCGTCCGCCGGCTGGCGATCACTTCGATGAGGACCTCACGCGAGATGACACCGGGAATCTCGAAGAGGAGATTGCCGTTCTGGTCGCGGGGAGTCTGCTTGATCTGTCGCCCATCCACGTAGACCCACACGTCGTGGTCGGCCACATCGACCAGCTTGAAGGCAGGGGAGAACCGCAGGTGCTCGCGACCGTCCAGCCGGACTTTGGCCACCCGCCCGTCGAGCTGTAGCACGTAGTAGCCTCGGGCCTCGCTGTAGCCGTCGCCGTCGAAATCACCGGCATCGGTCCGGACCAGCTGGCCGACGTCCACTTTGATGGGCAGGGGGCGCGCGTACGCCAACGCCATCGGGCCGGCCTGGGCCGGACCGTCGATGTCCGGCGGCCACACCCGCATCTGGCCGGCGAACAGGAAGCTGTCGCCCTCCAGAGGCAGGCGGTACAGCGCGCAGACCCGCGACTGCTCGGGGTTCTCGAGCGCCTGCAGGATCAGCGGTTTGGAGGGGATCACCAGCAGGTCCGCGCCGCCGGCCTGCGGTGGCTGGCTGAACAGTACGTAGGGGATGCCGTGGGCCACGTCGTCCGCCCCGGGACGCGTCTGCCGCACGAAACCGGCGGCCCCGTCGCTGCCGAACACGACGCCGACGTTCGCCGTCTCCATGCCGGGGATGGAGCCACTGCACTCGACGAACACTTCACCGCCGCGGTAGATCGAGTATACCCACCGGTGGTACGGGCTGGACTCGCTCACCGGCGACTCCGGCGAGCCGAACCGCCACTCGCCGTGCACGACCACGCGGAGCGGCGACGACTCGACCAGCCCCTGGTACGACTCGGCCAGCGGCCCCAGCGGGTTCCACTGGGCGGGATCCTCGCGAACCGAACCGTCAGGCGCAATCACCACGGGCAGGGGCCCCAGACAGCCGCCGCCGGCCAGGTTATGCATTCGCTGCGGGTCGGCGGCCAGGTCGAACCACTGGCGGATGCGGCCTCGCGAAAAGACCAGCTCGAAGCGTTCGGCCGCCGTGACCACGATGCGGCGGCCTTGCGACCGGACCGACAACTCGCCGGCTGCCCGCGTCGGGTTGTCCATCAGCACACGGGTGTTGTCAGCCAGGATGATATCGTCGAGGTACAGGTCGATGGGGCTGTCGAGAGGATCGCACCAGAAGCGCATCTCGCGGACGTCGCCCAGGTACACCTGCTCGGCCACGTCGGCCAAATCAATCCGCAGGTGGTTCCAGCCGGTCTTCAGGAAGATTCGCGGGTGTTCGTACACCAGCGGCGTCGTGGTTCCGCTCCGCACGCTGAAGCGAAAGCCGCCCTGGTCGCGCGGGCTGAAGACGTTCAGCAGGAGTAGATGGTAGGGGGCCCAGTCCTGATGCAATGCCCACTCGGCCTCCGGCGTGTCGGCCACGACCACCTGCTGCGAGGCGTTCGAGAACGTCATCTTCAGCGAACCGACGCCCGTCTCCCGGACGGCCCGCGCGGTGGTGATGCCGACCGCCTCGGGCGAGCGGTCCGGCTCGCGGCGGAACAATTGTCCCTGTCTGGGATCCTCAAAGTCGGCGATGATTTGGAACTTCTTGCTGGCCAGATCCTCGGGGTATGCCGCCACCAAGGCGTCCAGCAGCTTGGGGCTGGGTTCCTGGGACGAAGTCGACTGCAACGGCATGAGCGTGCATCCGGCAAGACCTGCCAGCCCGGCCATTGCCACGCCGGCGAGCATCGCTCCGACCAGCGTCCGTCCCTCCCCACGAAACATCCGGCCCGGCATCATCACGCGGCGTGCGAAAACCGATTTCGTGCGGCTCCTCAGTTGCATGCTCCGGAAGATAGAGACGTTCCGGCCAGGGGTCAACCGGTAATCGATGCGTGATCAGACATCGGTTCCGAGCAGGGCCGAACGGCACGAAGATCTCCCCGAGTGCGGTGAGCGACCCGGTGACTCTCGGCCTTGCAGGAGCTTTTGTGGGTAAGGCGGCGATGGGATTCGAACCCATGAATAACGGATTTGCAATCCGTCCCCTTGGTCCACTTGGGTACGCCGCCGTCGGCCAGCCGGCTGTCACCGGCGGGTCACGAGCCAAACATTATACCCGAGATCGCCGGATCGCCAAGTGCCCGCCGGCCCCCCGGACCGGTAAAGGGGCTCCCTTGAACGCCCTGGCCATGCCGGTACGAGAACGGAGACCGACCCCGTCGAAAGCGACCGGGGCCATGAGCACGCAGGTAAGAGACGGCGGGGTCAAGCCCCGCCGCTCGCGGTGGTCTCTTCCGGACTGCATCCGACACCATCGCCGCGCATCGACACCCGGCATGGCATGCGCTTCGGCCAATCACTACAATGGGCTGAACAAGCGGAATTTGTATTGACCTCATCGAGGAGACCCATGCCCCAGTGCGACGAGAAGCAGCCGACGTTCGAAGAAATGGTCGCCCAAGTGGAAGCGATCGTCAGTGCCGTCGAGGAAGGCAAGATCGGCCTGCAGGAGATGATCGACCAGTATGAAAAGGGCACGCAACTCCTCCAGCGCTGCCGCGACATGCTTGCGGACGCCGAGGCCAAGGTGCTGCAACTGCAGTTGACGGACGATAATCGGCTTGCCCGCACGCCCATGGAGATGCCCAAAGAGGAGAAGAACAACTCGAAGTGACGGCCGGCTGAGGACTCCCGACGACTTTTCCCGGGACTGCGTCAGCATGCTGGCGCAGTCCCGGCGTTCATACTTGCGACCGCTCCATGCTGGTTTACCTCGACAACAACGCGACCACCGCCCTGGACCCGAGAGTGCTCGAGGCCATGATGCCGTACCTGCGCGAGCAGTACGCCAATCCCTCGAGCATCCACTACTTCGGCCAGCAGGCTCGCCACGCGGTGGAGACGGCCCGCGAGCAGGTGGCCGCTGCGATCGGGGCGAAACCGCGGCAGATCGTCTTCACCGGTGGGGGAACGGAAGCCAACGCCTTGGCCATCCGAGGCACGCTGGCCGCCCGGCCCGACAAGCGGCACTTTGTGACCACCCGCATCGAGCACGACTCGGTCCTGCGGCTGGCCGAGCAACTCGCCCGGGAGGGCTACCGCGTCACCTACATCGGCGTCGATCGGGCGGGCCGCGTCGACCCCGCCGAGTTCGAAGCCGCGATGAGCGACGACACCGCCCTGGCCAGCATCATGCACGCCAACAACGAAACGGGTGTGATCCAGCCGATCCAGGCACTCGCCGAGATCGCCGCCGCCCGTCGCGTGCCGCTGCACACCGACGCGACGCAGAGCGTGGGCAAGCTGCCGGTGGACGTCTCGAAATTGCCCGTCTCGCTCCTGACCATGGCCGCCCATAAGTTCCACGGGCCCAAAGGCGTGGGCGTGCTCTACATCGCACGCGGCACGCGGGTGCTTCCGCAACTGCTCGGTGGGCATCAGGAGCGCGATCTGCGGGCCGGCACGGAGAACGTCGCCGGCGTAGTTGGCACGGGCGAGGCGATTCGCCTGGCCATCGAGCATCTGGGCGAAGAGAACACGCGGGTGCGCGGCCTGCGCGATCGGCTCGAAGCCGGGCTGTTGGCCGGCATCCCGGCGGCTCATCCTATCGGCGATCGCGAACATCGGCTGCCCAACACGGCCAACATCGGCTTCGAGGGCCTCCAGGCCGAGGCTATCCTCATGCTGCTCAGCAACGAGGGGATCTGCGCTTCCAGCGGTTCGGCCTGCAGCAGCGGCTCGCTCGAACCCTCGCACGTCCTGCAAGCCATGGGCGTGCCTGAAGCCATCGCCCACGGAGCGATTCGCTTTAGTCTATCGCGGTTCAATCAGGATGCGGACGTCGATCGCGTCCTGGAGATCATGCCGCGGGCGATCGAGCGATTGCGGGCCATCGAGCGGACGCGGTGAGGAGCTGTGAGCCGCGAGCTATGAGCCAGGCAACTGACAGGGTAGACTTCCCCAACCATGGATTTACACCAGGTCAGCAAGATTCGCATCAGTTGTCCGCGCGGTCTCTCGGCCTATCTCGAGCGCGAGGTGGGGGAGTTGGGCTTCCCCATCGAAGCTGCCGACGCCACCGGTGTGGAGATCGCCGGCACGCTGACCGACTGCATGCGGCTGAACCTGTTCCTCCGTTCGGCCACCGCTCTCCTGTACCTGGTCGACGAGTTCACCTGCAGCACGCCCGACGAGATGTACGGACGGCTCGTGTCGCTGCCCTGGGAGGAACTGATCTCGCCGGAGGAATACGTCAGCATCGTCTCGACGGTCGATACGCCGGCCATCACCGACTCGCGGTTCGCCAGCCGCCGGGCCAAGGACGCCATCGTGGACCGCATCGCCGATCGCCGGGGCAGGCGGCCGAACTCCGGCCCCGACCGCGAGAACGTGGTCGTCAACATCTACTGGCGAGGGCAGGATTGCCGGGTGTACGTGAACACCACCGGCCGCAAACTCGCCGACCGCAACTACCGCAAAATGCCGCACAAAGCGCCCATGGCCGAGACGCTGGCCGCGGCGGTCATCATGGAGACCGGCTACGACGGCAGCCAGCCGCTGGTCAACCCCATGTGCGGCAGCGGCACCCTAGCCATCGAGGCCGCCCTTCTGGCCACCGGCCGGCCGCCCGGCTTGTTGCGGAGCAACTTCGCGTTCATGCACCTGCTGGGCTACGATCCCGCCGCCTGGCAGGCCATCCGGGCCGAAGCCCGCAAGGTGCGTCGCCCGGGCACACCCGCGCCCATTATTGCAACGGACATCGACGACCGGGCCATCCGGGCGGCCGAGCAGAACGCCAAGACCGCCGGCGTGGACCAGTTGATCCGGTTCCAGGTGTGCGATTTCGCCGACACGCTGATCCCGCCCGAGAAGGGGATCGTGATCCTGAACCCTGAGTACGGCGAACGATTGGGTGACGAGCGGACGCTGGAAGGGACGTATGCTCGCATCGGCGACTTCTTCAAGCAGCGGTGTGCGGGCTGGACCGGCTACGTTTTCACCGGCAATCCCAAACTGGCCAAGAAGATCGGCCTCAAGACCAGCCGTCGCGTTCCCTTTTTCAATGCCAACATCGAGTGCCGGCTGCTCAAATTCGAGATGTACGAAGGCTCCCGCCGCAAGCCGCGTCCCTAAACTCGCGTTTGCCCCGACTTTACGGTAAGCCGATCCGGATTATAATATGCGGCGGCGCGAAGTCTTCGGCGGGAGCCTCGCGAACGTCGGCGCCTGCCAGTCTGGAGAAAACGTTCATGAACCGGATTGCTTCAGTCACGACCGTGCTGGTCTCCGCGAATCTGGCCTTCGGCCAACTGACGGTCGACGTGCCCAAGCCGCTGAGCGAGCCGCCGTCGAACATGATCCAGTGGCTGATCACAGCCGTGTTCATGGTGGCGGCGCTGGTGGTGGCGTTCAAACCGGCCAAGCGATCCAAGCTCGAATAGACGGACGGCACGGCAGGGGGGCTGCCCTGCGTTGGAGGATGGCGACATGAGCAAACGCGTACTGGTCATCATGCTGGTGGCCTTGAACCTTGCCTTGCTGGCGGGGCTGATCCTGAGCACCTACACGCCACCACAGGCGTTCGCCCAGGGACTCAACCGCAGCGGCGAATATCTCCTGGTCGCCGCCAAGGCCGAGCAGACCAACGACGCGATCTACCTGGTGGACCTGCGGACCCGGCAACTCCACGCATTCCGCTCCACGTTCCCGCGAGCGGGCGGCGAGCCCATCCGAGTGGCTCTCATCCATTCGCGTGACCTGGTGCGTGACTTCGGAGGCGTTCACTAGGACGATTGACTGGCTTGTGGAGCGGGCGTTCGGTCTGCACGATCTGACCGGAAGCCGGCACACCCGCGTGCGAGATACATGATGAACTCGAAAGATATGGCAATCGGCGTGCTCAGCGTGACCGCGGTCGTCCTGTTTTCCGCTCTGGTTATCGTCCAGACGCTGGCTCCGCAGTCCGCGATGGCGTTCGCCCAGACCTCCAGCTCGGGCGACTTTCTGATCACGACCAGCCAGCTTGACGACACCGCCGAGCTGGTGGTGATCGTCGAGGCGGCCGCCCAGCGCATGAATGTGTACGGTTTCAACGTGCCCGTCGGACAGATCGAGCTGATTCAGCAGATCGACCTGGCTCCGTTGCAGCGTACGGCGGCCCCGCGTCCGGCCGCGCCCCGCCGGTGAATGGCAGCCCCGAAACAGTGACTCATATTCGACGCGCCGAGCGCCTGGTCGCGGGCGGCGGCGAGTCCCTGTCCGTGCGAAGGAGGAACTCCATGGTCCGGGAGAAGATCGCGGACATCGCCCGCAGCGTTATCGCCGGCACGCCGCTCAGCCGTGAGCAGGCCGAATGGCTGGCGGGGCTGGACGACGCACATCTCGAAGACTTGTTCGACGGGGCGACGCGCATCCGCGAGCACTTCAAGGGCAACCGCGTGCGTTGCTGCAGCATCGTTGCCGCCAAGGTCGGTCGCTGCAGCGAGGATTGCGCGTTCTGCAGCCAATCCGCCCACTACAAGACGCACGTACAGGGCAAAACCGTCCTGGATCCCGAAGACGTACTGCAGGCGGCGGCCGAGGCGGTGGCCAACGGCGCCGACTCGTTCGGCATCGTTAACAGCGGCTATGGACCGAGCGACGATGAAGTCGAGCATTGGGGCCAGGTGGTCCAACGCATCCGCGAAATGGGTTCGGTTCGAGCCTGCGCTTCGCTGGGCGTGGTGACGGCCGAGCAGGCGCGGCGGCTCGCCGAGTTCGGCGTCGAACGCTACAACCACAACCTGCAGACTTCCCGGCGGCATTTTCCCAATATCATCAAAACCCATTCGTACGACGATCGCCTCGCGGCGCTGCGGCATCTGAAAGACGCCGGCATCAGCCTGTGCAGCGGGGCGCTGTTCGGCATGGGCGAGACGTGGGAAGATCGACTGGATTTGGCCTTCGAACTCCGCGAGCTGGACGTGGAAGTCGTTCCTTTGAACTTCCTGATTCCCATCGACGGCACGCCGCTGGCGGGCCAGGGCACCATGCCGGCCTCCGAATGCCTCAAGATCATTGCCGTCTACCGGTTCTGCCTGCCGCGACAGGAAATCAAAATCTGCGGCGGCCGCGAACGAAACATCGGCGATCTGCAGCATCGCATCTTCGAGGCCGGTGCCGACAGTTTCCTCATCGGCAACTATCTCACGACCTACGGCCGGCCGGCTGACCAAGACCGCCAGATGGTGAGCGACCTGGGCTTGGAACTGGCCCGTTATCGGGACGACATGCCGGCCGGCGATTCGCATCACGACCAAACGGCCGGCAGGGGGGCTGCCTCCATTCGCCTCCCCGTGCTGTCGGCCAACGCAAGAGTATGAGCGAGTCCGTGTTCGTCACCGGTCTGGGGATCGTCTCGCCGGCCGGGTGCGGCGGGGGGGTGACGTTCTCCGCACTGGCTGGGGGCGGGCGATTCATCCGGCGTGTCGACGATCCGCTCATCGCCGGCGGGGAGGCGGTTTGCGCCGGACAGCTTCCTGACTTCACGCCCCCTGCCGGGACGGAATATCGCGACCGCGTGTGCCAATTATCCGTCGCGGCAGCCGAAGAGGCCTGGGCCGCCGCCGGTCTGGCCGAAAAGTCTCCACCCCCTCCGCGGGTGGCCGTTTCGTTCGGCACGAGCAAGGGCGGCATCCTCGCCTTCGCCCGGGTGCTTGATCATCTCCAACCAGTTCTACATCCCTCTACAGGCCTCTTAGTACCAGGATATGCCACTGCACAGAACTACCTCCGATCAGAGGTTTTTGCCTCTGATTGCCGCCATGTAAGAGGTATTCAGAACTACCCGCATCCAGAGGTCTTTAGCTCCCGCAGCCTGCAATTGCTTCTATCCGACGTTCCACCGGACGCCCCCGCCCGGGCCCTGGCTGCCCGATTCGGCGCCGCCGGCGACGTCCACGCCACCGTCGCCGCCTGCGCCACCGGCACGCTGGCCGTCATCCGCGGCGTGCAGATGCTTCTGGACGGCCGAGCCGACGTGGTCCTGGCCGGCAGCGCCGACGCCTCGCTGCACCCGCTGTGGTTTGCCGCTTTCCGCCAGATCGGCGTGCTGGCCGCCGAACACCCGCAACGCGGCCCGGCCTGGGCCTGCCGTCCGTTCGATGCGACTCGCGAGGGCTTTGCCGTTTCCGAAGGTGCGGCCGTCCTGGTCCTGGAGTCCGCCCGGTCGGTCCGGCAGCGCGGAGCACGGCCGCTGGCTCGGATCCGCGGTTATGCCATGGGCGGCGATCCGGCCGGCCTGACTCAGCTGCGCCCGGACGGCGTGCCTTTGGCCAGGATCGCCCAAATCGCCTGCGACCGTGCCGGCGTGAACCCAACCGGGCTCGCCGCCATCCAGGCCCACGGCACGGGCACGCCGGCCAACGACCCGGTCGAGATCAATGCCATCCGACGATTGTGCGGCCACGCCGCCGCGGAAATACCGGTCGTCTCATTCAAGGGAGCGCTGGGCCATTCGCTCGGAGCAGCCGGGGCAGTCGAACTGGCGCTGGCCGTCCTGGCTATCGAACACCAGACGCTCCCGCCCAACGCCACATTGATCGAGCCCGACGAGGCGTTGGGCGAGGTGTGCCTGCCGACGATCGCCCGAGAGCTGGCCCCCGGAGCGATCCTCAAGACATCCATGGGCTTCGGAGGGCACATCGCGGCGGTGGTCCTGGACAGTCCGTAGGCGATTCGATGGCCGCCGGATTCGCCCGCCCTACGCCCAACGCAACATAAGATGCATTATCGGACGTTCAGCGGGGGGCTTAGGGGGCTGTGTTGAACCGTCCGGCAAAAACGGTATCCTATTGTGGTTCGAGCGCCCGTCGCCAGGATGGCGACGGAGTTCAGTGGTCCGGAGGTGGCCTGTGGCTAAGTCGAAGTATTCGCCCGCCCTGTTCGAGGTAATGAATCGGCAGAAGGATACGGGCAAACTCGGCGTGCCCAAATGGTGGAAGCCGGCCGGCCCCCAGGCCGAGGCCGGCAAGACCGCTGAGAATCGAAACGTGAACACCGTGCCGGCGACGACCGCATCTTCGGTGTCCGCCCGGCCGGATCCAGCACCGTCGGTCGCCCCCTCGGTGAGCTACGCCGACGGGTCAAACGACGGCTCGAGAGCGGTCGGCTTGGATCACAGCGCTCCGCCGCCTGGTCGTTTTCCGGGCGTTCGGTTCGAGGATGGGCGAATCTACTTGTCCTTGACGCCCACGCACGCGGCAGTTGTCTGCGGTGCCTTGCTGATTGTGGTGCTGACCGCGTTTCAGGCCGGCCGCGGGTTCAATCCTGGTGTACCGGCCGCCGCCGGCCCGGACGAACTGAGATCGGTGCTTAACGACAAGCCGAACGCCGCCGTGCTCGATCAGCCGACCGGGAAAACCGACTCGCCGCCGAGCCGTGCGACGGCCGGCGTCGGGGTCCCGGTCCGTGGCGAAAAGGCCACCGAGGTCCAGCCGCCGGCGCCGCCCGAGGAACTGCAGCCTGGATTGACATACGTCTTGCTGGACAAGTACCCGCGGGACGCGCTGAAAACGGCGGAATTCGTGCAAAAATGGCTCGCCGAGAAGCACAATATTCAGACCGTGTTGCGTCAGCGGCGGGACTCGTACTGGCTGATCGGCAAGACGGGCTTCGACTTTTCCATCGAGGGCGAGTCGGCCCGGTGTGACCAGTATATCGAGCAGATCAAGAGTCTGGGCAGGGATTGCCGAAGAGAACTCATTCGGGCTCAATTGCCGGTGTACGGTTTTGCCAGCCCGATGAAGTTCAAGCTCGATCCAGCCCAATGAAGTTCGAGCTCGAGACACAGGTAAATGCGACCTGGAAGTCGTTTTTGTGTCGGACGGAAGCGCTCCTGGCGAGTCCGCCGGCTATTTGAGGAGAAGATTCGGAATGTCGATCGATCGTTCGCTGAAGACGGCCGGCAACCTGGCCCGCCATCGTAATGTGTTGACTCGCGCCGAGCGCATCGTCAAGCTCAAGGATCTCGAGCGCTGGGACGAAGGCAAGAGCCCGTTCGGCCTGCCCAAGGTGGCCAATCGCAACCTCAAGGTCGGCAAGAAGTCCAAGAAGAAGGAAGAAGAGGCCGCCGGCAACGAGAAGAAGAAGTAACACGCGTCGTTCGAGCCCTGCGCCGCGGCCGGCCGGCCCCGGATGGGCTTCGAACCAGGCCGAGGGTTGCATGGCAGAATTACGCCCCGAACGGTTTCTTTCTCAGCGCAGCCGGTCCGTCGATGCCAGCGGTATCCGCAAGGTCTTCGACTTGGCCGCCAAGCTGGAAGATCCCGTCAACTTTTCCATTGGCCAGCCGGACTATGATGTACCCGCGTCTGTCCGGCAGGCCACTATTGATGCTATTCAAAGCCGCAAGAACGGCTATACCGTCACTCAGGGCATAGCCCCCCTGCTGGAACGCGTCCGCGGCGACCTGGAACGCGAAAACGGCTGCTCGCCGGCTGTCCTGGTCACCTCGGGCGTGTCGGGCGGGATTCTGCTGGCCCTGATGGCGCTGCTTGACCCCGGCGACGAGGTCGTCATCGGCGATCCGTACTTCGTGATCTACAAGCACGCTGTCAAGCTCGTCGGCGGTGTGCCCGTGTTCGTCGATACTTATCCCGACTTCCGGTTCCGGGTCGAGCGATACGAGGCCGCCGTTACGCCACGCACGAAGCTCATGGTGCTGGCCTCGCCGAGCAATCCCACCGGCGTGGTGCTGAACGCCGACGAGTTGCGGCAGGCGGCCGAACTCGCCGAGCGGCACAACATCATCCTGCTGGTGGACGAGATCTACAACCGGCTCACCTATGACGCCCCCTGCCCGCCGGCCCTCAAGCACGCCCCCCACCGCACCCTGCTTCTGCGCGGGTTCGGCAAGAGCTACGGCATGACCGGCTGGCGCATGGGCTACGCCGCAGGACCGGCCTTCCTCATTGAGGAGATGACCAAGCTCCAGCAGTACACGTTCGTGTGCGCTCCGAGCATCGCCCAGTACGGCGCTCTGGCCGCCCTCGACGCCGATATCAGCGGACACGTCGAGGAGTATCGCCGCAAGCGCGACCTCGTCGCCGAACGGCTGGGCGGCACGTTCGAACTGGCCCGACCCGGCGGAGGTTTTTACTTCTTCCCGCGGGTGCCGGCGCGATTCCCCAACGCGACCGCCTTCGTTGAAGAGGCTATCCGCAACAACGTGCTCATTATCCCGGGGTCGGTGTTCAGCCAGAAGGATACCCACTTCCGGTTGAGCTACGCGACTACGAACGACAAGATCGAGCGCGGTTGCGAGATCCTGTGCCGCATCGCCAAAGGGTGATGATCGAGCTGTGAGCCATGAGCTGTGAGCTGGAAATGACAGCGCTCGATGGCCGTGGCAATGGAGCCTGATTCGGCTTACGGGCAGATCGTGCGGTATTGGCCGCCCGGGCCACTGTAGCACGCCAGGAACTCGGCCACGTCCGCTTCGTCAACATCGTCGTCGAAGTCGATCCGTGCGATCCGGCAGGGCTCACTGACCTGATCGTTGCCCGCTCCGCTCAGGCACGCCTGAAGAATCCCGAAGTCCGACTGGTCGATGTCGCCGTCCAGATCGAAGTCGCCGCGGCTGCGCGTGATGAAAAAGGCGATAGCCTCGTCGTCCGGTGCCGGATAAACGGCATTGCCCGCACGAATCCGGTAGTAGTACTTCGCGCCCGGAATCAGCCCGGCCAATTGCACCTGGTGCATCATGGTCGGCGTGGGCAATTGGACGGTTTGTCCATACGCCGTCGTCGTGCCGTAATCCACCACCGACGGGCCGGGATTGCTGGTGTGCCACCGAAGCGTGGCGGTGGTGTGGCTGACCGAATCCACGGCTGCATTCATGATCTCATCCGGCCCCTGGCTGTACCCCAGGTAGAAATCATCCACCAGATGGGCGGTGAGGCTCAGCTCGGGCGAGTAAAGCAGGTGCATCGCCACGCTGATATTCACCCGGATCTTTTTCGTGCCTGCGGGCGGCAACAACTGAAAACGCGGATTGTAAGCCTCGCCGGCATTCTGGTCGGTCTTGCACGTGTTGATGACGTTCGCGGCGACAGGCCATTTGATCGTGTGCTGCTCCGAGCTGATCACCTGCAAGTTCTCGTCGAGGTACTGCAACACAGCGCCGATCCGCCCGCCGCGGTGACGTAGCTGGGCCCGCTTGTCCGGGATGGCCGTGTCCTGCAGCCAGTAAAACATGAATGTCATCGGGCTCGGCGGCCTTTCTGAGACGTCCACGACCTGGCTGAACGTGAACGCATCATCAATCCAGGCTCCGTAGACGTACGTTTCGTATCCGTACGCTCGCCGTCCGCCCCAGTATGGCCGAAACGTCCCGTGATCGATGTTGGGCCCGTAGACGTTCCGTATATCGAAAGGGGTTTGGCCGTTTTGAGGAAACGGATATTCCGCCGGACGCGTCCAGCCGACAAAGCTGGCCACCACGTCGTCCTGCTCGAAGTTTCCGTTCACGAGCAGGTTGGGCGATTGGATGATTGCGAAGTGTGCATTGTCCACCGCCACTCGTGTGTTGAAGTTGCCCGGTCCTGCAGGTCCGAACCACGTGCTGGCCCATGCCCGGAAACGCATGCCCGTCGCACCGTTCGGCACCTTCCCGAAACCGCTCACTCGCACAAAGCGGTATGGCTCGCCGGGGTAATCCAGTGACGCGTGATGAATCTCCAGCGCGTTCGACTCTTTCCAGTTCGCCGGATCGGGGTCGGAATAGAACAGGATATCCCAGCCCCCCGCCTCATCCTTGTGATCCGCGCCCGTGTCGTCGTCGAGGCCGGCGCCCCCTACCCACACCCACGCTTCATACACCTCTCCGCCCGAGAAGCTCAGACCGGTCAGATCCTGCTGAAGAGTAATGCGACCTTTGTTCTGCGTGGCGCCCGGTCCCTCATAGCCGGTCGTACCCGGCGTGAAGCCGAGCGGCCGTTCCGCCACCATCTCGGCGGGCGCCGTCCAATCGCTCGCGTCAAACCGCACCGATGCCGGCCCGAAACCATATTCCTTCCAGGGCGAATGCGGCAGGGGCTTCCAGTAACCGGCGGCCTGGTCGAAGTAGTACTGATCGAAACCAGGGTCCGATAGCAGGTTGTTCCACCCCAGGCAGATGCGGGGCGCCGCCCCTTGGATCAGGACACTCAGGATAGTCGCCTGCAGGATGAAAATGGTGCGACGGGCAGGATGCGGCTGCTTCATAAACCCTCCCAGGTTTGGTGCCCTCCTGCTGATTGTACCGTGTCACTGACCCGAATTAAACCCCTTTAGCTGGCACTTTACGCAACATGCCCGTGCCATCCGGCCGGGTCGGCTGTGACGCAGGCGATACGGCTCATGGCTCAGAGCTCACAGCTTCCCTCAAACCACAAACGAGGGTGCAGGTCGTTGCGACCCGCCCCCTCGCTTGCTGAGGCGAAGGGAGGATTTCGTTTCTTACCGCTCGAACGCGCCGACGTCGGCCTTGGCTCCGCGCGGCCTGTTGTTGGCATCCACGGGCACGATCGCGTCGAACCGGTCCACGAGAGGCGAATCCGCGGCGGGAATCCCGCTGCCGTCCACTTTGCGGTCACCGGTGGTCAGATTCGTGCCTACTTGCACGTCGCCGCCGACGAAGTGGTTCGAATCCCATTCCGTCCAATCGATCTCGGCCCCGCCGTCGCCGAAGAAGGCGAAATCGCATCCCTTGACCGACATGTTCGTGATCCGGCAAGGAGTTTTGGCCCCGCCCTGATATGACTCCTTCATGAAGCCCATGCCCTTGCCGGCGAACGTGCAGTGCCACCACAGGAGGTGATCGACCATTCGGCCCCAGCCGCCCCATCCGTGCGAGTCCGGCAGCATCTCGGTGTACACGTTCACGAACGCCATGCCCTGGGCCATGCTCGGCGGGCTGTTGATGTCCGCCCGGATGAAGATGCTCTGATACTTCAGGCCGGTGGCGACCAGGTTGTAGACGATGACGTTATCGTCCTTCTTGTTGTACGGGTTGCCGCCGGCGTGCTGCCAGAGATCGGCGTGAGCGCCCGTGCCCAGCGGGTCGATGTCATCCACCACGCAGTTGATCACCAGCGGCACATTCTGAAACGCGTCGTCGCTGATGGTGTGGATGGTCAGGTTGCGGCACAGCACCGAACCCGACGTCGCCTGATGCACCTGCGTGATCGACGACTCGGTGTAATAGAGCGCAGCGTACTCGCTGGACAGCGGATGCGAAGTCGTGATCCCACGGCCCGAACCGATGAGGCTGCAGCCGTCGGCCCACACCATGCACTGCGTACGGTCGTTGTACGACATCGCCAGCGTGCCGGCGCCCTTCAACGTCAGGCCGCGCAAGGCAATCTTACGGGTCGGCACGATTCCGCCGGGCAGCAACACGGTGTTCTCATGCGTGCCGCCCGCCGCCGTCGTGATGGTCAGCCATTCGTTGTCGCAGGCGATTGAACCTCCCACGCCGCCGCTGCTGCACGAGTGGTTGCCCGGCGTGAGCCGCACGATGCCACCGTCCGCGTTGTCGCCGAGGCCCAGCGCAGCCCGGTGCTTGCGAATCGCGTCGATGGCACGGCCGATGCTCGCGAACGGACGGCTCGGATCTTCCACCGCCCCGCTGCCGTCGTTGCCTTGCGGACTCACCCACGCCTGCACCTGCGGCAGGCTGCCCGTCGGGTTCACCACCAGCGGCAGTGCGTCCAGTCCGACGCCCCCACCGTCCGAGTCCTTGTTGCGATAGCCGCCGTCCCAACCGTATACCTCGGCCTCGATGGTGACGGGGCCGTCGCTGGTGAAATCGCTGCCGTTGATCGGCATCCAGTATTCGTACGTGCCGGTCTGATCGTTGAGCGTCATCTCGGAAACATCGACCGGATTCGGACCGGTATAGCCCTGGCCGATCACCGTGAAACGCACGTGAGAGATGCCATACTTCGAGAACGCCACCACGCCGATCTTGAGCGTGCTTCCGGCGTTGATGCGCTGATAGGGCACCACGTTCCAGCGAGCGATCGGCTTGAGCTGCGTCTGAGGCACGTCCACCTTGGGTGTCGTGTCGGGCAGTGGCTCCGGCGACGGGGCCGGTTCGCGACCGCCGCCCGGCTCTTCCGTGGTGGGCTCGGGAATGGGCGCGGGTATGGGCGAAGCCGACTCGTCCGAATGCAACGCGCCGGTCGGATCGTTCTCCGAGCCACCTGGATCGGCCTGGCCGGCACCTGTCTCGGCTGGGATTGCCGCTGGCGCATCTGGCGGCGGAGCGGCGTCGGGCCCTGCCTGCTCACCTGCATCCGCGGGCACGTCGTCCGCGGCGTCCGTCGCCGGCGCCAGGTCCGACTCCATGATGGGCGCTGGCAAGTCCACGCAGCTCTGGCCTGATGCGGCCACCAGCATCAAGACACTGACCAGCCCCAGCCAAGCGAACCATGCACTCGTCTTGATCCTCTTGTGGTCTTGATATCGGCGGGTAGACGGCGTCAGAGGTGCGAGAAGCGTCTGCACTGGCACTCCTTTCCTGCCTCAAAGGTCGTCGCGAGCCGCGATGAACGGCGAGCAATGTCCGGATTCAGAAAACCGAGCGAACGACTGCCCGCAAACCCGGTCAAAGGGCGGGGCATGGGGTTGAACTTCAATCCTCTCAACCGATCGACGGCAGCTGGGCCGTCTCCCCACATACGACCTCCCCCACCACGGGTTCGGGGACTCCCCTGTCCGAAGCCTGGGGGTGTGTAGTCGGCTCCGCTGGGGAGACGCGTTGGGGAGGTAATTCGTCCAGATTGGCCGGATTCAGGGTGCTAAGAAATCCGGAGTCATTTTGGGCCCGGCTCAAACCGATGTTGCAGGAATGGGGCGCACGCGGCTCAAAAGTGTGGTATAGTCAGTATGGAGGTACTCTTGACGTGGCCGACCGGTCGCATCATTTCGAAGCGACCGTGGCACAGACCTCTCTGCTCGTCGTTCTCGGACTGACGGCGGCGGGCGGTCTCATCGCCACGGCAGCTTATGTCTGGCACCTGTATCGGCTCCTGGTCCTGAACGGCTAATCGCCTTTTCAGGGGCCCATGCACCTCGGCCCCCGGCTGCTCCACACTGTATACTCCCGTTGCACACCGTATCGAGATCTGTACACCGTATAGCTGCGTCACACCGACTGTGAGCTATGAGCTCCGGGTTCCGAGCCAGACCATGCCTGCAAGACGTATAACCTTTTGACACGCGCGAGCTAGCTGCCGAAGATGCCGTAATGGCTGGTATTTTGCTTGTAATCGGCGGGCTGTGGGCCGCCGCAGTTTATCTGAATCGCCGTCGCTGGCGCCGGCTGAACCGCACGGGCAAGCGCGATGAGGGGATCGTGGTCTTCGTCGAGCCGGTGCGGTGGCTGTTTGTCGTGTGGGGCTTCGCATGGTTTTGCCGCGGGCTTCGTCAGGCCGGTGGCCGGCAGTATGTCCACCTGTTCCGATGGAGCAGCATCGCGGGGGCTTTGCTGGTCGTGCCTGATCTTGTGAACCGCCGCCGACTGGATCGACTGGCCGCGAGACTGGCCAAGCACCTCCTGCGGCTCCGACGCCGGCATCCTCATGTCCCCATCCACGTGGTCGGCTACTCGACCGGCGCATACGTCGCCAGCGAGGCATGCAAGCGAATCCCGCCACTGAACGGCCGGCTCGTGCTCCTGGCTCCCTCCGCTTCCCCCGCCTACGACTGGAGCGGCCTGGCCGATCATGGTGTGGCCGTTCACAGCTTTCACTCGCCGTTCGATCTGATCAACGTTCTCGGCCCCGCGCTGTTCGGGTCCAACGATCGGCGGTGGGGACCGGCCGCCGGGGCCGTGGGCTTTCGCCAGGCTCCGCCGAGTGTCGCCCAACGTCCCTGGCGTCTGTCGGATGCCGCCCTCGGCTACCTGGGTGACCATTTCACCGTCGCGGCTCCCGCCTTCGTCGCCCGACATGTCGCCCCCCTGCTGTCCTGACGACGGTCGCAGCGGCGGTCGTTTTTGCAAGCCGGTCAGCCTCTCTGTAGCATGCTGCCGGTCACAGGGACAAACGCGTTATGGCAGGAGCCCCTATGAAGACTCGCATTCTGACCAAGCATCCGGCCAATCCCATCATCACACCGGCCATGATGCCCAAGGACGTGCTCTACGTATTCAATCCCGGCGCCATCAAGCACGGCGACGAGTACATACTGATCATGAACACCACAACGCTGGACGACATCCACCGTTTCTGGATGGCGCGCAGCAAGGACGGTGTTCATTTTGAGATCGACCCCGCTCCGCTCGCCTGGCCCGATCCCGATCCGACGCATCCCGAACTGTGCACGTATGATCCGCGCATCACACGCATCGACGACGAATACGTCATTCTCTACGCCAGCGACCTGCTCCAGAACGAGGTGCGCGTGGGCATCGTCAAGACGCGCGACTTTGTCCGCTTTGAACGAGTGGCCATCGCCAGCGAGCTGGGTAACCGCAACGGCTGTTTGTTCCCCGAACGCATCGACGGCCTATACGCGCGGTTCGATCGGCCGTTCGGCAACGAGCTGAACCCCTGCTACATGTGGTTGAGCTTCTCACCCGATCTGGTGTTCTGGGGCAGGAGCCGCCCGCTCACCTACCAGGGCAAGCCCTTCCACGACGGGCACAAGATGGGCGCCGGCGCGGTGCCCATCCGCACGGACGCCGGCTGGCTGGAGATCTATCACACCGTCTCGACCACGTGTAACGGGTTCATCTATCGGCTCAAGGCCATGCTGCTCGATCTGAAAGACCCGTCGAAGGTGATCGGCTACACGCGCGATTTCCTGCTGTGGCCCGAGCATGACTACGAGATGCGCGGCCGCGTCATGAACGTGGTCTTCACCTGCAACGCCCTGCTCGAACCCGACGGCACGGTGAAGATCTACTACGGCGCCGCGGATACCAACATCGGCCTGGCCGAAGGCAAGCTGAGCGACATCATCGCCGCGTGCAAGCCCTGACGTCTGGGGACTGGGGGAAAGAAGAGTGGTCTGCGCTGCGCACGCTGACGAGAGCTGTTAGCAGTCGACTCTCGCCTGGAGGTCCGGCTCATAGCTCACAATCCATAGCCCATAGCTGGAAAGTGACTGGGCGAGGCGGGACTCGAACCCGCACGACCTTTCGGTCAGGGGATTTTAAGTCCCCAGCGTCTGCCATTCCGCCACTCGCCCGAAGCCGGCCAGAGCGTTCCGACCGGTTTACGTTATCCCAAACACAGCGCCCAGGCAATCGGCGGGGCGAAGCCCTCGGAGCCCGCCCACACTTTTTCGGCCCGGCCGAGTTGCTCCGCTGCCCGCGCAAGGTTATTAGTTAGTCTTTTTCCATCCAGGGAGGCGATATGTTCCAGATCAAGCGGAGACTCAAAGGCATTTCCACGGTCGCGTTCCTGCTCGTTTTGGGCGCTACGCTCTACCCGGCGTCGCTGTCGGCTGAACCGGCCGGCGTCTGGATCGCGGGCGACTTTCACAATCACACGGTGCTGACCGACGGCAGCCAGACCCTGGAGGCCGTGCTCGACCACGGCCTGAACCAGTTCGGCCTGACCTGGATCATCAACTCCGAGCACGGCGGAGCGTCCGCCCGCAACCTCGAGGGCCGACCCTGGTCGGACCCGGCCATCCAACCGCCCGTTGTTTTCAAGGGTGATGAGAAGCTCGACCGCGAAAAGCGACGGGTTATGTGGCGTTGGCAGTGCCTGAGCGAAGTGTCGTTCCCCGCCATCCTCGAGGCTCGCCAGAATCCGAAATATGCCGGCAAGGTGATCCTGCAGGGCCTGGAGTTCAACTGCCCGGGGCACGAACACGTCAGCACGGGCATCCTGGCCGACAGCGGCCTGCCGTTGGCCGAGTTCGAGTACCGCTTCGACGCCAGCGACACCGACACGAGCGGCGGGCCCGACGGCAAATGGCAGGGCAAAAACCATACCAACGACCACGCCAAAGCGCTGCAGGCCATCGCGTGGCTGGACAAGCACTATCGGGGACGAAGCTGGTTCATCGTCAATCACCCCGAGCGGGCGAACAGATACCGGATCGAAGACCTTCGCGACTTCAACAACACCGCGCCGCAGGTAGCCTTCGGCTTTGAAGGCGCGCCCGGTCACCACAAGTACAAGCACCGCGGCGGTTATGGCGAGCGGTCCTTCACCTATGCCGACAACGGCCAGGGTGGCGCGACCTACGGCAGCGCGGGCGTGTTCCTCGCTCGCGTGGGCGGCGTCTGGGACGCCTTGTTGGCTGAAGGCCGGCGGTTCTTCGCGTTCGCCAACAGCGACTTCCACCACCCGGACCCGGACCGCGATTTCTGGCCCGGCGAGTACCAGAAGACCTACGTCTACGTGACCGGTCCCGTGACCGGCGAGGCCATCCTGGAAGCGATGCGGGAAGGACGCTCGTTCTTCGTCACCGGCGATCTGATCGACGCCATGGAATTCACGGTTAGCGCCGGCGGACGCTCGGCGGCCATGGGCGGCGTGCTGCAGACGCAGCCGGGCAGTGACGTGACGGTCACGATTCGCCTGCACGACCCACGTGGCAAGAACGCCCTCGGCGACGAGGTCGAGCTGAACAGGGTGGATCTGATTGGCGGCGACGTCACCGGGCCGGTGCCCAAGTACCTCGAGGACGGCAAGACCGAGAACCCCGCCTACAAGGTGGACACCAATCCTTCCGCCCGCGTGCTGGCACACTTTGACAGCAGCAACTGGAAGGCCACCGGCGACGGCTGGGTCGAGATGACGTATACCCTTCCCAAGCTCGACCGGAACGTTTACCTGCGCCTTCGCGGCACGAACCTGCCTCGCGGGACGGAGTATGAAAGCGACGCTGAGGGCAACCCGCTGAACGACAACCTTGCCGAGAAGCGCGGTCTGGACGGGCTGGACGAAGCCCGGGCGGAACAGTGGTTCTACTCGAATCCGGTGTTCGTCCGCGTACGTTGAGATGCGTCCGCTGCGGGATGATGGCGAACTGGAACGAGAGAATTCATTATTCTCGGGAATCAGCCGGTTGCCCGGCTCACAGCCCGCAGCTTATGGCTCAAGGCCCTGCACAGTCGCTCGAGCTTTGTCAGGAAAACAAGAATTCCTGACGCGTAATACAGGAGATCTCCATGAACGAGACGAAGCATTCCAGGCGCAACGTTCTGATGGCCGGAGCCTCCGGCGTGGCGGCGGCGATCCTCACGCAATCGGCTCGGCCACTGTTCGCCGAGACCTCGCTGACGCTTCCGCCGATCGATCGCGGCAAGGGCCTCGAGCCGTCGTTCAAGCTCAGCCTGGCTGCCTACTCGTTCCGGCAGCACCTCGATACGCCCGGCAAGCCCGGCGAAATGTCGCTGTTCGACCTGGCCGAGTTGTGCGCCCAGTGGGGTCTGGATGCCTTCGAGCCGACCTCGTACTACTTCCTGAAGAACGACGACGAGTTCGTCTTCGCTCTCAAGCGCAAGATCTTCCTCCTGGGCCTGGCGATCAGCGGCATGCCGGTTCGTGACAACTTCGCCCTGCCCGACGGGCCGGAGTTCGACGCTCAGGTCGAGCACGTGCGGACCTGGATCGACATCGCGGCCAAGCTCGGCGCGCCCACCATCCGCATCTTCGCCGGCAACCCGCCCAAGAACGGCATGTCGCGCGAAGACGCATTCAAGCAGGTGGTCAAGGGCATTCGCGAGTGCTGCCAGTATGCGGGCACCAAGGGCGTGTTCCTGGCCATCGAGAACCACGGCTACATGACCGAGACCGCCGAGGCCGTCCTGAAGATCGTCGAGGCGGTCGATCATCCGTGGCTGGGCGTGAACCTCGACACGGGCAACTTCCAAGAGAAACCGTACGAGCAGATCGCCCGGCTGGCACCGCATGCCGTGGTCTGCCAGGTGAAGACGCTGGTGGCAGCCCCCGAAGCGCCGAACAAGAAGGCGCCGGCCGACTACGCCCGCATCTTCCAGATCCTGCGCGAGGCGAAGTACCGCGGCTACGTGGCGTTGGAATATGAAGGCCCCAATCCTCGCACCGTGGTGCCGGAGGAGATCCGTAAGTTGCAGGCGGCAGCTCGCGGCTGATGCAACGGGCCGTTGACCGGAAGGGATGTGATGATCAAGGACAAGCTGGAGAACGCCGAACCTTATGGGCGGCTGGGGGCGGGAGTCGCCCGGGCGCTGGAGTTCCTGCGGACCACTGATTGCGTGAACCTGGCTCCCGGCAAGCACGAGATCGACGGCCAGCGGCTCTTCGCGGTCGTCCAACGCTACCAGCCCAAGCCGTTGGCTCAGGCCGCCTGGGAGGCTCACCACCGCTACATCGACGTGCAATACGTAGCCCAGGGCAGCGAGCGCATCGGCGTGACCAGTTTTCGGCCCGACCTGCCGATCGCCAAGCCCTACGACCCTCAGACGGACCTGATCTTCTTCGACACCACGGGCGACTGGCTCATGCTGCACGCCGGTGAGTTTGCCATCCTCACCCCCAGCGACGTCCATGCTCCGGGAGTGGCCCCGGAGTCCGGCAGCGGCGAGGTCGTCAAGGTCGTGGTCAAGATCCGCGTGGACGAGCGTCACCCCGCCACCGGGTTTTGAAAAGGGACTGGGGGCTAGGGACTGGTGGAAAAACAGGCAGGCACTAGCACTGGCGATGTGGTCAAGCCTCACGTTGGTTCTCTCCCCCAGCCCTTAGTCCCCACCCCCCAAACCCCAGCATCACTGCGCTCCGACCGACCGGAGCGTAGGCGACCCGAAGATACCGCTGGTCGAGCCTAAACCGCTGATAACCGAGGTTCCGAACGGCGACGAGATCGGCCCGCCGAACGTGCCCGTGTTGAAGAGCGCCGGACTGCCAAGACCGTTGAGTACGCCTGATGTGGTTCCCAGCGTACCGACTCCAGTCGTGGTTGTGCCGACGTTGACGGTCCCGAAGCCGAACGCGTTCGCCAGGCTCGGTGTCATCTCGATGCCGAGCGTGCTGCTCGGGAGTCCCGTGACTCCCGTGGAGATGACGCCACCCTCACCCAATGTGCCGAGTCCGCCCGTCGCAAGCGTCCCGCCGGTCGTGAGGCCGGGCGTGACGTTCGTGACTCCCGGCACGCCGAAGGTCGGCTGAAAACCGGCCACCGTCGTCGTGAACAGCGCGTCGGAAACGGCCGCCGGACTGACCCCGATATTCGTCGGATCACCGAAGCCTGTATTGAACGTGCCGAACCCACCGTCGAACAGTCCGGACAGGCCGGTGCCTCCCGGGCCGAATGCCGTAGCGGCCATGTCGTTGCAACCCGCCGACAGCCCAGTCAGTGCCATCAGCGAAACCAGACCCGCAGCTACAAGCGAAGCGCGGCTTCCGCATGAGGAAGACGTTCGCAGGAAGTTCTGTGCAGAACGCATGATAACCACCTCAGGCGATCATAGCCGGGGTTGTTCGTGCGGCCCGGCGCCGCGAACCCCAATCGGGCTTGGGAGTTTTGCCGGAACCGGCCGTTCGTTTGGCGCGACAAAAAAGCACCGGTTCTTCTCCCGCCACGAGCGAGAGAAGAACCGGTGCCGTACGCGTCACTGCGAGGCAGCGGGTGAATGCTCGCCCGCCGTTTCGCTCACCAAGGCTACGGACAGTCAGCGGGGTCCGGCTCGATGCCCGGACCAGCGGCACAGCGAATCAGCGCGGCCATGTCCTTCGAATCGATCACGCCGTCAGGCGCTTCGGCCGGCTCGACGTCCAGGCAGTAGCAATAATCGTCGGGCACGTCGATCATCGCGCCGATCGTCAGACACCGCTGCATGAAGGCGAAATCGTCCTGGTCCACGTCGCCATCCGGCTCGACGTCAAACACGGGTGTGTTGCATTGCAGCGTGGACTCGAACACCAGGCCGTCGGCATGCGTCGCGCAAATGCCAAGCGGCTCGACCAGCTCCCAGAGCACGGTCATCGTGTCCGCGACGGCGACCGCTTCCACGGAGACCAGCCGCCAGTCATGGGCTTCGCCGATCTCGTTCACGTAGGCCTGAGCCAGAACCTTCCCGTCGGGGTCCGACCCTTCCACCAGCTTGATGGAGGCGCGACCGCCACCGCCACCGGCGAAGTAGCCGGAGAAGCGGTAACGTCCGTACGGCCGGACGGCGAGCGTTTGCCATGCCCGCTGTGGTGTCCCATCTCCCGTGCTCATGCTGCCGTAGTGGCCGCCCGAGCTGAACGGGCAGGGACAACTCGCCGGATGATGGACGTTTCCGTCGCGGATAAGCTGGCCGCTGTAGGACCAGCCGGTCACGGGCGAGTGACGCGGCGTCGGCGGCGGCCCGCAGACCAGCGATTCGCCAGGCAGTTCGAACTCGCCGTTCAAGAGTGCACCCGGTGCGATCTCCACCGCGGCCGGCAGCTTGGCGAATGTACCGTGGTTGTGCACGACGACATCCCATGCGGCATATTCCATCGCGGGAACGGTGAACATAGCCGTCGCCACCGAATCGCTCTGCACCTCGACGCTGTTCGCCTTGAGAGTTCCCTTCGACGATACCAGGAACACCTCGAGAGCCCCGCCCGAGAAGCCGGCGCCTGTGACTTTGAGGCTGGCGTCAGCCAAACCGCCGGTCAAGGCGGTCGGCGAAACCGCGCTCAGCGAGACGGAGCCGGTGACCCGTTCGAGCAAGAGTCCGTCGGCGTACGACCGCTTGTCGCCCACCACCTGGTTGGTAGTCTCCCACAGCGCCGTAGCAAGACCGGAACTGGCCGTCCCCGTGACGTAAGCCAGTTGCCAATCCGTGCGTTCGATTCCGTTGAACACCTCCACTTCCGCTCCCGGCATGGGCGGCTGCGTGCAGTCACCGTCGAGCAGCGCGAGCCTCACGGTATTCGCACCGGCCGCGGCGAAGAAGCCACTGAGCGTGTAAGTCGCTCCTGGTGTGACGGTGACGGTCTGCATGACCTGCAGCGGCCGCCGCACGTCGAGCCGATCCTTGGACGGTTCGGGCATGCTCGACCAGGTGGCTGCATAATGGCCCCCTTCCGGCGGCGGGCACGTCGGTGCGAAATACGTCGTCACGTCGCGGCGAACGTACACGGGATCGCTGAACCAGTTGCCGTCCGGATTCCAGTTGCTCTGGTCCAGCGGCCGGAAGTACCAACCGATCTGCCGGACGAACCAGTCGGTGACGTTCACAACCGGCTCGACAGGCGGACAACTGATGACGTGTTCGGGCAGTTCGAATCCGCCGTTGCTCAGCGACTCGCCCGGCAAGACGACGTTGAAGACCTGGCCTGCCACCAGCGTGGCGTGACCTGGGGCGGAAACCACGACGTCCCAGAAGCCAGGCGTCGCCGTCGTGAGGTCGAACGTGGCCTGGAGCGTGTTGGCGGTGGCCGAGACCGCGGTGGCGGGAATAATCTCGTTCTCGCCAGGGCGTCGCAGCACCGCCGTGCTGACCGACGGCACGAACGTGCCGGTCAAGTAGAGGTCCGCCATCGCTCCCCGCACACCGTAGGCCGGACTGACCGAGGTCACCGCATGGGCGACCGTGGAGGTCGTGTCCACCCGCAATAGCAGATCGTCGATATGCAGGGCCTTGTCGCCTTCGGAGTCGCTGGACGCCCAGATGACCACCGTCAGCTCGATGGGACCGGCGGGCACGATGCCGGTGCAGGCGAACTCTCTCCACGTGAAGCGATCGATGATGACCGAGGGCGGTGTCTGGGCGATAATCGTGCCGTCGCGGCCCCCCAGGCGCATTTCAACGCCGTAAGCCATGGGACCGATCGTATGCACGCCGCCCGCCACGAGGCCGGTGAGCGTCAGTTTGGTTTCCTCGGCGAAATTCAGCTCAACCGTCTGCCACATTTCGCGAGCAACGCCGTCGCCGGCACTCCACTGGATGGTGCCGTGCTCGCGATCACCAGCATTGGTTCGTTCGGCAGCGGTGGGCACCGGATATTGACGCGGGTTGGGGATCTCCCACGTCCGCCCGTTACGGATCACGGTGACGTCCGGGTATACGTTGTCTCTCTGCCAGAACGGGCTCATCCCGGAATCCCAGGAGTTCCAGTTGGGTGAGAGCGATCCGCCGCTGATGAACAAGCGGTACGACGGATCATTGAGCAGGTTATCCACCAGCTCGAACGCGTTTTCAATCACCTGCTGACCACCAACACCGGTCACGACCACGTTGTACATGCCGACCGGCGGGTTCAGGCTCGCGGTCGGGTTCACCGGGAACTCCACGTTCAGGCTGTCCGGCGTCCGGGCGATGATCGTGCCGGTAATGGTGGGGCTTCCGCTGGAGTGAACGGCGGTGACCGATTCGGCTTCGGACAGGCCGATGCCTTGCAGATTGATCCACGCGGGGGTGGAGTCCGTCTGGTTTCCGAACGAGCCGACGGAGATCACGTTGTCCGGATCGTGAACTTCGGCATTGGACGCTCCGTAGTGGCTGTCATCCTTCCACGACAAGACCAGCCAACGGAATCCGTCGGGCACCCAGTAAGCGGCGAACCAGCGTGCCTCAGGATCGGCGTTGATTGCCGCCGCCATTTCGACGCCCGCGATGTCCGAATCCAGCGAGCTGATGGGCAGGCGGTAATGGGCGGGATCCCACACGCCGTCAAAATCAATCTCGTAGTGCCGATCGATGCCGTCCCGGTCGATCCGAAACACCACGCCGTCGGCGACGGTAGACTGCCTCAGCGTGATGGTGGCGGACGGCGGCGTGGTGGTCTTGCCGAACAGAGTGGGCGACAGGCCGGTCACTTGCGTTGGCAGGGGCCGGATGTAACGTCCGTCCGGAGCCGCGTCGTAACGCACGTCGTCGAACGAGAAGCTGATCACGGTCGAAGAGCTGCTGTTCACGCGCATCTTCACCGTGCGCGACGTGCTCGTACTGGTCTTTTCCGTCGACCATCGGCCAACGTAGGTCCCGTCGAGCCACAACTCGCGGATCCAGACGTTGCCGATCATGGCGCAGGTCAGCTTATAAGTGTGCCATTCGCCTACCGCGATGCCGGTGAAGCCGTCGTTGATCGGGCTGCCATCGGCCGCCACACCCTTGTTGGTGCCCCAGGCGTTGGCCGTATTGGCCAGCCGCTGGGTGGCGGAATCGTAATAGAAGGTGAACTCCTTGCGGACGTCAGGTGGCAACACCAGATCGATTTTGACGCCGGCCTGGTCATTCGTCGAGATCCCCGACGCGGGCGAGTTCACCTTCATCTTCCATTCCATGGTGAAGGCGTTGCCCGTCACCTCCACGAAATCCTCTTCTGGAGTGGCAGGGTCGTCGTAGAGGAACGTGCTGGTGATTCCGCCGACCACGGGATCGTTGTTGCGATCCCAGGTATTCTTCTTGCCTCCGGCGTTCGTGATGGTGAGAACCCCGCCGGATACAGTGCTGTTGTCACCGGACGCAGCCCCGCCCTGCGTCCAGGCGGGGTTGGCTTTATCGGGCGTCACGTCACCGTTGTACTGGACGTCCCATAGCAGCGCTTGCGCCGGCATGGCCCCCGAGAGGACGACCGCGACGATCACCAGACAGAACCCTCCCGTCCGCCACCTGCGATGTCCCATATTGCATCCTCCTCCTGCGCAGTGACATGTCCTTCAACACGATCTGACACCGTTCTTTCGAACGACCTGACAAGAACCGGAGTGGCAACTGCCGATTTGAAGAGCTTCAGAACTGTGTCCGTGAGGCTACCCCCCACCCGGTTCCCTTCAACCGTCCCGTTCCAAGACGACCGCCTGAGGCAAAGACTGGCATCTCATCCCGCCGAGGCGGGCAAGATGTCCGCCCCCCGAACGATAAAAGGCTTTAAGACAGTGTACCGTATAAGTTGCGGAATGGAAGTGGCAGCTTGCGATTTTGCTCATCGCCGAGTCGCGTTTGTGCCGCCGGCCTGCCCGTCGCCGGGCGGAGATCCGGGCAGGCGAAACGGGTCCGGCCGGGCAACGAATTCCACTTGGTCGAAGATTCTCGGGCCTCGGCCCTTGTTGGTGCGATCGTATCTCAGGAACAACGTCACATGTGATGCGCTGGGAAGAATAGGATCGCCCTGCCCCACGCCGACCGTATCCCACGCGTCATAGGTCTCGATAACACGGGACCAGATAACCGACGGCGCCTCGGGATCGGTGCCGCCCGCTGGGTCGATCCCGACACGAACGCCGCCCTTGGATCCGTCACCGTGAACCGTGAACACGCGGGCGGATAACCGGATGGGCACACGTTCAGGGATGGCGAGCCGCAGGTAAGCACCGCCGGACCCGCCGTCAACGGCAGCCGAGCCTCCGCGAGATGAAGCCCGTCGCCGACCGGGAGGACACGACGTCAGCACGCGCGAACCCGCCTCGGGCGGGATGCCCAGTCGGGCTGCGGGCACGATCTCGAAACCGGCCCCGAACGGCTTCCATGCATGCGATCCATTCTCGAAGTCGTCGGTCACACGATACACGGGTATCGTTGCGAGGCGCGCGTGCCGGTCGGCGATCGCCTTCCAGTCCTTGGGGTACTCTTTGAAGACGTAGTACGCCGCTCGTGGATTGCCCTTGCGGTCGCACAAGCCGTACTCGCTGCCGTCAAAGTCGCGCAGCGTGTGAACGGAAGCTTGCACCACGAAGTGAAACTCCGGGCTGGTGAGCATGTCGAGCGACTCGGCCAGCCAACGCGCTTTGAGATCGTGACCATATTCCTTGCTCCAGCCGTACTCCGTGATCCAAAGCTTCCGGTCGCCATGCCCGTGCGAGACGAGAATCTGGTGGATGCGTTTGAGGCTGTGCCCGTCGATGGGACCGTCAGCCCGGTATGGATGTACCGCCACGGCATCGAAGAAGTCGCCGCAACCGAGCTCATACAGTCTTTCGAGGTATCGCGGGTAGCCCTTCCATCCCCCGCCGTCCAAACCGCCGACGGCCACCAGGCAATCGGGATCAACTTCTTTGATCGCGGTGTACGCGAGTTTCAAGACCGGGGCGTACTCTTCGGGCTTGTTGCCTGCGTGCCAGCCGTAGCCGTTCTGCTCGTTCCAAAACTCGTAATAACGAACGCGGCCCTTGTAGCGTTCGGCCACCATGCGATAGAACCGCCGGGCCTGCGGATAGAACTCCGGCGGCACGGCCCATCCCCATGGCTTGTCGCGTTGCTCGGGCGCCAGTGCCCACTTGGGCGTGGCCACGATCAGGAAAATCGGTTCGAGGCTGTACTTCTCGCACTGGGCCACGGCGTGATCCGGCTCGTCCCATTTGAAAACGCCCGGTTCGGGCTCGACCAGGTCCCAGCCCGCCCCGATGCGGATGTTGGTGCATCCGGCCGCCTTGGCCGCTTCGAGCTGAGCGTCGCTGACGCCGGCGTTGATACCGAAGATGAGCGGACGGGGTTGCTGCTGGCCAGGACTTCCGGCAGCCGTCACGAGCATGCAAAGGACCGTCCCCAAGAGGTGAGTAAAGGACATCCCGTTCTCCCATAGAATTGACGGACGGGCGGCATTTTGAGCGATGAGGCCTTCATTGACAAGGTTTTAGATTAGGTTTTCGACGACGCATTCCCGAAGCCCCTCCGCGCGTGTCTTGCTCGAAACCGGTCCGGTGCCTAGGCTGGGGCGTCATGGCACAACCCCAAGTAGAGTCCCAACCGCAGTCGCGATCGGAGCCGCCGGCGCGGTCCGTCCTGCTGTCGGTCGAGAAGGTCCGGGTTCAGTTCGGCAAATTGGTGGCCGTTCGCGATCTGTCGTTCGAACTGCGGGCCGGCGACCTGCTGGGGCTGATCGGTCCGAACGGCGCGGGCAAGACCACGCTCCTGCGGGCGATTGCCGGCCTCCAGGCCGTGACATCCGGGCGCGTACGGGTGATGGGCGAAGAGGTACGGCCCGACAACCGCTGGTTCAAGCGTCACGTCGGTTTCACCGCCGATACCCCCTCGGTGTACGAGGAACTGACCGTTCGCGAGTTCCTCGAATTCGTGGGGCTGGGATATGGGCTGCCGCGGGAGGAAGTGAATAGCCGAATCGACTTTTGGCTCCAGCAGGTGTGGTTGGACAACAAGGCCGGCGAAAAGATCAAGACGCTGTCGCGAGGCATGCGGCAGCGGATCGGCATCGCCCGCACGTTGATGCCCAACCCCCACGTGATCCTGCTCGACGAACCGGCGGCGGGACTCGACCCGGCCGGCCGCGTGCAATTCCGTCAGTTACTCTGCAGCCTGCGCGATCAGGGCAAGGTGCTGATCGTCTCGTCGCACATCCTGGCCGACCTGAACGAGTACTGCACGCACATTGCCATCATGGCTCACGGCAGTATCGTGCAGATGGGCACGGTGGCTCAGGTGGCGGAGTCGGGCAATGGCGATCGGTGCCGATACACCATCGGTCTGGTTCGGCCGGTGGCGGGTCTGACCGATACACTCTCGGAGGTTGCCGGTGTCTCCGGCGTACAGGTGGACCGGGATCGACTGGTACTCGAATACAGCACGGACCGGGCCAGGGCAGCTGCCCTGCTGGCTGAACTGATTCAGCGCGGCGTGCCGGTGGCATCGTTCGCGCCGAATACGCCGGGTCTGGAAGAAGCGTACCTGCGAACTGGCATTCGCCAGGTCGATTAACGGCATTCGCCAAGTGGATTAACGGCTGACTCATGAGCGACTCTCCACTATCGCTGAATTCGATCGCCTGGGTGCACTACCGCCTGCGCGGCGGGATGCGCAGCGTCATCCTGCAAAGCGGCGGCTTCCTGGTGATCGTGGGCGGCTTGATCATCGCTGCGGTACGGGGCGACCCCAAAGACGCGCGCTCGATTTTGTACGGATGGCTCATTTCGCTTCTGGCCATCCAGGTCGGTATCCTGATCTTGTACGGCGGGTCGGCCGTGCGGAATGCCGTGCGCAGGGATTTTCAAACCGGCATGATCGCCTCTCACCGGCTCATGCCGATCTCACCGTCCCACGCGGTCGCCGGCTACGTGCTGGGAGCATGCCCACAACCATTGGCGGTGGCAGGCACCAACCTGCTGATCGGCCTGCTCATCGCGGGCCCGGCTCGGGTCAACCCGGCTGACTGGCTGGCCGCCAACGGATTGCTCCTGTTGTTTGCGGTGTGCTCATGGGTGGTGGTGGTCTGCGCTTCGCTCATCTCGGCCAAGTCGGCGGGCGTCGTCCTGGTCGCGCTGGTCTTGATCTTCATGTCGGGCTTGCTCACGTTAGTGCCCGCGTTCACAGTGGTGTGTAGCCCGCTGGTCGGCTCGAACATCTTCGGCATCGTGATGAGAGGGGCGGCCTGGAGCGACGTATTGCATCTGTCGGTCATCGCTCAACTCGTGGCCACGACCCTGTTTTTCCTCGCGGCCGCCCGCAAGTACCGCCGCGATGACGTGCCCGCGGCCAGCCCGCGGCTGGGATTGATCATCGTGGCGTATTATGTGGCCGTCACGTTGATCGGCATCCACTATTGGCCCTCGCTGCAGCCTGTGATTTCGACAATAACCGGCCCCCTGGGCCCGCTGCAGGCGTTGGCGTCACTGATGCTCGGCATCCTCGTGGCGTTCCTGCCCGTGGGAGCGGCCGCCTGGCGGGAGGAAGAGTATCGGCGGCGCCGACTGCTTGACGACCCGGCCTTGGGACGCCGCCCATCGAACAGCGTCGAACTGGCACTGAAGTTGGCGTTCCTGCTGGCGCTGATTCCCGCCATCGCATTGGCCGAGCCCAGTCTCACCCGCAACGGGTTCACGCTGGCGTGCCTGGCCGCAACGCTGGTGCCCCTCGCCTATTTGTTCCGCCTGACCTACCGCGTGCGGGCCACCGCGGGACTGTTCGTGGGGCTGTGGATCGCCGCCGTCTGGATCCTGCCCTGGATCGTCTCGTTCGGCGTACTGGTAGCCTACGGCATCGACGACACATTGGAATTACCGGTGGCCTGGCAACGAGCCGAAGCCATCGCCAGCTTCAGCCCGATTGGCGCGTTGATTTCCATCTGGACGAGCGGCGACCAACGCCACCTGCCCGGCCTGATCTTCCAGATCATCGTCGCCCTGCTGATGGCGGTGCTCTATCACACTCGTCGCTCGGGCAAAGGCGAGTTGTACGTGCCCGTCGCGGGCAGCAAATAGAGACTTACGCCTCAACCGTCAGCCAATCAGGGTTCACCGCTGCCCTGTCCCCCCCCATTCCTCGGCCAGTTCCACCATCCGCGCGAGCCGTTCCGGCTTGACGTGAGGGGCTACCGAGCAGGCCGACGACAGGATGTAACCGCTACCCGGGCTGCCGATCTCGAGTCGCTGCCGAACGGCCCGCTCGAACGCGGCGTCGTCCGCTCGCAGCATCTCGTTGACCGCGTCGAGATTACCCTTGAAGAAGAAGCGTTGGCCGAACTCGGCTTTGGCTTTGGCCAGGTCTACCGTGCCCAGCGGCGGCGGATCGAGCGTATCGATCCCGTCGAAGCCGGTTTCGGCCATCAGGTCGAGCCGATCGCCGATGGCCCCACAGGTGTGTACGTACGACGGAATGCCGCATTCGCGAATGGCCGTCGCGACCTGGCGCTCGCAGGGCACGACGAACTCGCTGTACATCGCCCGGCTGATGAAGCCGGCCCCGGCGAACGCCGAACTGACCAGGATGGCATCGGGTTGGATGGCCGCATAGCAGCGAATCTGGGCGGTCACCATCGCCGCCAACCTCGTCAGGAGCCGCTGGCACATATCGGGCACGTCGATCAGTGCCATGAGCGCGTTCTGGTACCCGAACAGCTCCATCAGATGCGTGAATGGTGAAAACACTTCCATGTGCACCGACACGTCCGGACAAGCGGCACGAGCGGCGCGTAAGCCACTCACCATCCAGTCCGGATAGCCGGCGGGATCGGTCAGCTCCGCATCGACCGGGAGGTCCCACAACGCGGGGGCATGCCAAGTATTCCACACGTAGCCCGGCGTCCGCCAGATGGCCGGATCGCCCGGATCGATCCGTTCGTAATCGGCACGGGCCAGTGGGCTGCCGTCGGCCTCGAACGTGTGCGGATTGTCGTTGGTCGGAAACGAGGTGATGCGGCCGTCGCGCCAGATGATCCGTTCGCCCGCGTCATGGCGTTCGTGCTGCTCGATGAACTCGCGCCAGTTCGCCGGCCGGCCGGGCAGATTCAGTAGGAGGCCATCGAAACGATACCGCCGCTGAAAGTCGGCCAGCACGCGGGCGAACGTCGTGCTGTCGAACCAGATGACCGACGGCGGCTCGCCCGAGTGCAGAAAATAATGCCCTAAGGCAAGCTGACACATAACCGGCACCCGGTCCACCGGCTCGTGCCGCATCGCCGCCCGCATTCGTTCGCGTGAAGTCATGTGCGAGATTGTATCGCGAGAACCGCCGCGGGCTTAACAGCTGCCCTTGACCGCACTGCCTAGAAAATTATATAATAACACCCTATTGCCAGTCGGAGGACGAAGCATGCCCGTCCGCGTCATCCGCGTCGCCTGCGTTCTGCCGGCGTTGATCGCCTGGGTTGCATCTCCGCAGTCGTCGCCGGCACAGTCTCCCGCTACCGAGGTACGGGCGATGTGGATCAGCCGGTTCGAGTGGCCCGACGACGGCAACCCCAACACCATCGAAACCGAAGCCACGATCAAGGCCCGGATCGACGCCTACATGCAGCAACTGGCCGCCCACCATTTCAATGCCGTGTTCTTCCAGGTGCGCGGCCAGGCGGACGTGTTCTACCCTTCGCCGGACGAGCCCTGGTCGCCGCTGATCAACAACGGCGTCGATCCGGGTTGGGACCCGCTGGCCTACGCCATACAATCGGCTCATTCCAACGGTTTGCGGTTCCACGCGTACATCAACACGCACACGTGCTGGCAAAGCTCGAGTCACAAACCGCCTGCGGCGGAGAACCATCCGTTCAAACTGCACTGCGACGCCTCTGACCCAGCCCGCCGCGACTGGCTCATCCACGACTCGGCTGGCAACCCCGTGCAGTGGCACGAGAACGACTACGTCTGGATCGCCCCCGGCGTGCCCGAGTTCCAGGCCTACATCCGCAAGCAGGTGTTGCACGTCGTCGAGAACTACGACGTGGACGGCGTGCACTTCGACCGCATCCGCACGCCCAACTCCAACTTCTCGTACGATCCGATCAGTCAGGCTCGCCGTGCCAGCCCGCAAAGTAATCCGAACAACCTGGATTTCAGCCACTGGACGCGCGACCAGATCACCCGCAACGTCCGCGACATCTACGCGGCCATCATGGCGGTCAAGCCGCACGTGGTCGTCAGCGCCGCGGTGTTTCCCGACCCGTTCTCAGCGCCCGCCGGCCAGCACCAGGACGCGCTGACCTGGGCTCAAACCGGCGGCCTGGACATGATCGTCCCCATGATGTACTCGGCGGGCGGCGAGGGCAGCACGTGGGACAATCGTCTGAAGGCCTGGCTGGCCGGCAGCGCGGGACGCCAAGTCGTGGCCGGCCAGATCACCAGCGTCGGCACGAGCACGCTCCTCACACAGGTAGACCTGACGCGCACGCGGGCTGCCGCAGGCAACTCCGTGTTCTCGATTAGCTCGTTCGCCTCGTGGGCGGATTACCTCGCCAGCGTGTACCAGGCTCCGGCGGCCCTGCCGGCCATGGCCTGGAAGTCCGCTCCCGAGCACGGCATCATCATCGGGTATGTGACCGGCGCGGCGGGCGAAGCGGTCGTCGACGCCCAGCTTCGGCGCGACGGATCGGACTATGTCGGCCTCTCGAGCGGCGATGGGTTCTACTCGTTCCTCCTCGTGCCGCCCGGCACGTACAGGGTTCAAGCGTCGCATCCGGGCTACGGCACGGTTCAAGTCGAGAACGTGAGCGTGGCCGCCGGTCAGGTCGTGCGCCGCGACATCAATTTGGGCGAGCGGCTTTTGCCCGTGATTGCCAAAGTCGAACCCGATCCCGATTCGGTGATCGGCGGCCGCGAGTACATCCGCCAGCTCAGCCTGATCCAGGGCATCGTGGACACCTGGACGCTCGTCGAGGGGCCGCCCGGTGCGGTAATCAACGGGCAGGGGCAGATCAGCGGCTGGTTTCCGCAGGTTTCGCAGATCGGCCAGCTATTCACGTTCACAGTTCGCGCAACCGGACCGGACGGGAGCGACGACGAGACTTGGCAGGTCCGCGTTGTTCCCCCGCCTCCCTGCCTCATCCACCGATTCACCGGCTTCGAAGGCCACAATCCGGGTACCCGCGTGCTCTTCCAGCTTCCACGGTACAGCGGGACGACCGGATCGCACTTGGCGACCAGCCCCAACGTGAGCGAGGTCACTGACGAGGTGACGGCGTTTAAAGGCGATCGGTGCCTCAAGGTGCAGTGGCAATTTGTTGACACGGCAACGAGCCGCTGGATGCGACTGACCGCGAGCAACGGCCCGGTCATCCCCAACCCGACAGTGCCGTATGATCGCCCCATCCGCTTCCGGCTCCGCGTCGACCACGGCTCGTTCCGGCTGTGCGTGGGTATCCGCGAAACGAATACCACGGCCGCCATCGGCGAGGATGGCGGGAGCGAGGGCCCCATCGAATGGGTGGGTGCGGCTGCATCGAACGGCGGTGCGCCACAGGGCCGGCTCGTGCAGGCCCAGCCGGGCGTCTGGCAGACGTTCGAGTTCAACCCGCTGACCGATCCGGTCGTCAGCTTCACCGGCGACGGCCATTTGCCGGTGGACGGCAAGGGCGTCTTCGAGCACATCGCGTTCGCCTCGGTGGGCGACCCGGGACCGTTCACGGTGTATATAGACGACATCGATCTGGGTTGTTACTCAGAACCGTTCGGCGACTTCAACCGCGACGGCCACGTGGACGCTCTTGATCTGTCGCTATTCGCGGAATGTGCCTCGGGCCCGTCGGTGCCGCTGCAGGCGGGCTGTGAGTTCGCCGACGCCAATGGAGACGGTTTTGTGGACGTCAACGACTTTGCCGCCTGGCAGCGCTGCTACAGCGGCGTCCTGCCCCAGCTCGATCCCGACTGCGCACCATGACTGAACATCCCGCCATTACCGCTCTCCTGCGGTGGTCCGCCGCATCGTTTGATAGCGGTGGCGGACTCGCTCATAATGCCCGTCCGAATGCGTGGAACGGATGATCGCACGAGCCAGGGAACCGGCTAGGGTGTCCGGTTCTCAGGCTCACGCGTCTTGCCGTCCGCACTCATGCGATGGAGTTGCATTCATGGTTCGGATTGCAATCGCCGGCGCCGCCGGCCGGATGGGAGGCCGCATTCTCTCATTGGCCTGGGCGGATCCGCAGTTTGAAGTGGCCGCCGCACTCGAGAAAACCGGCCATCCTGCCACCGGACAAGATGCGGGCGAGAAGGCGGGCCTGGGGCGCATCGGTTTGCCCATTCAGGATCGCACGGCTACCGAGTTTGACGTGCTCATCGATTTCACCACGCCGGACGGCACCATGCACTGGCTGGACTACTGCCTGGTGGCCAAGCGCGGTATCGTCATCGGCACCACCGGCCATTCGCCCGACCAACTGGCGACCATCGAGCAGGCTGCCGGGAGTATTCCCGTGCTGAAGGCCGCCAACATGAGCCTGGGCGTCAACGTGCTACTCAAGGTGGTCGCCGAGGTGGCGGCAGCGTTGGGCGACGGCTACGACATCGAGATCGTGGAGGCCCATCACCGCTTCAAGATGGATGCGCCAAGCGGGACCGCTCTGGCGTTGCGAGACTCGATCTTGAAGGCCACCGGTCGCGACGCGAATCGCGACGTCATCTACGGGCGTCAGGGGCAGACCGGCCAGCGTCCCTCCCGTCAGATCGGCATGCATGCCCTGCGGATCGGCGACGTGGTCGGCGAGCATGAGGTGCAGTTCGGTACGCTCGGCGAAACGGTGACAATCAAGCATTCGGCCCACACCCGCGACACGTTCGCCTCCGGCGCCCTCCGCGCGGCAGCATGGCTGGCCGGCAAGCCGGCCGGTCGCTACGACATGCAGGATGTGTTGGGATTAAGAGGGTAGGTTTCGAAAGAGGCAACGGGGTCGCCGACATTCGTCATTCGGATTTCGTCATTCGTCCTCGAACGTCAGAAGGTCTGGTGCGCATCTCGGCCACCGGCGCTCGCGCTCTTCTCGGGGCATCCTGCCCGAGTCAGCATGAGCCGTGCAGGATGCCCCCTTCTCGTTTGACCTGCCGGGATCTCCGCGCTCACGCCCGGCGCCGGCGGCGCAAGACTGCACAACCGCCGAGGGCCAGCAGGCAAGCCGTTGCAGGCTCCGGCACCTCGAGCAATTGCCCGCGGATTTCGCCGCCCGGGATGTTCACGCTGTGTACGTTGACATAGGTCTCGCCAGCCACCATGGCGTCAATCAACTCCGCCGTGGTGAAGCCCGCACGAGCCAACGTGCCGCTGCCGCTCAAGCTCCCCGACGTGGAGCCGAACGGCCCGATGAGCTGCAGCACCACTCCCGCGTTGACGCCCGGGCCGGCCGGGCCATGAATATGCGCGTTTGTGGAATCCGACTGCAGACCGGAATAGCCGCCGGCGGTGACGTTCACAAAGCCGGTCTCGTCATCCAGTGTGCACTCGAGGAAACCCGTGGCCGGACTCGCGTTCGGCGGAACCTCCTGAGAACCAACCAGATCCGCTCGGAAATAGCGGATGGTGCCGTGCGCCTGGCTCACGGCCAGGACCGATAAGCCGATGATCGCTGCCAGTCCACTCCCCTTCATGTTCCGCGCTCCTTTGATTTGACTTGGAGAAATGAGGCTTGCCCCGCCGGCCGCATACCCAAGCGACGGGAATCGACGAGGCACGCGCCAATCCTGGTCATGATAGGACGCTGAATGTGATTCGTCCCGCAAAAATTGAAGTGTGTCAGAACATTGCGAGCGTCCGGTTCCGTTGCAGACTCTCCCGGCTCGACTTGGCTGCACGCGACAGGTACACTGCGGGATTCCATGCGGAGAACCGCGCCAAAGCGGGAGCCAGATGATGAGTGATCAGCCCACGACAACGACCATTCAATTCGACGACTTTGCCAAGATCCAACTGCGGGTGGCCAAAGTGCTGGAGGCGTTTGAACACCCCAAAGCCGACAAGCTCATGGTCCTCAAAGTGGATTTGGGCAACGAACAGCGACAGATTTGTGCGGGGATTCGGGGCCACTACACCCCCGAGCAGTTGGTGGGCCGCAACATCGTGGTGGTCGCCAATTTGGCTCCCCGGATGATGCGAGGGCTGGAAAGCAACGGGATGCTGCTGGCGGCCAGCAACGCCGATCATTCCCGCGTAATCCTGCTGACGACCGAGGCGGATATCGAGCCCGGGGCTTCCGTGAGCTGAGATCCTCCGGGTGGCCGGGCGGTCGCCACCCCCACGGACTCCGGACGTCCGGTAGCTGACGGCCATCGCCGGTCCGGGACGCTCCGGCCGCGAGCGATTCTGTCGGAAATCTTTTATCCTGCTCCGCTTGACGTGGCAGGCGGACCTGTTACTATGTAGGGCTCTCCTGACCGGCGTCCATCTACCGGAGGCGCCGCGAGATGGACAGAGCCTTAGCGGTCGTTATTCGGAGACTGGACGCAACCATGCGTAGCGCAGCAATGAAATCATACCTGGCCAAGCCGGGGCAGGTCGGCGGCAAATGGCATCTGATCGATGCCGAGGGCAAGACGCTGGGCCGCCTGGCCAGCGACATCGCGACCATCCTGATGGGCAAGCACCGGCCGACGTACACTCCTCACGTGCTGACCGGCGACTTCGTGGTGGTCGTCAACGTGGAGAAGATCCGGCTGACCGGACGCAAGATGGAGCAGATGGAGTACGATCACTACACCTACCATCCGGGCGGGCGCAAGGTGATCCCCATCGCCAAGATGATCCAGACGCATCCCGAGCGCATCCTTCAGCGGGCGGTCCGGCGGATGCTGCCCAAGAACAAGCTCGGACGCGACATGCTCAAGCGAATGAAGGCGTATGCCGGGCCGAATCATCCCCATGCGGCCCAGCAACCCAAGCCGCTGAACAAGAAGTGGGTGGCCGGCGAGAAGTTCGGCATGGGACTGGCGGGCAATTAACACAAGGTGATGAACGTGTCAGAGGAAATGAAAGAGAACCAGGCGGTATCGGCGACCATCCCCGAGCCCGATCCCAAGCAGCACTATTTCTGGGGCACGGGCCGTCGCAAGACCGCGGTCGCCCGCGTGCGTTTGCGCCCCGGCACGGGCAAGTTCGAGATCAACAGGCGGCCGCTCGAGAGCTACTTCACAGAAGAACGCGACCGCAACGACTGCACCGCCCCGCTT
>Ga0116180_1000181_pt1 | contig 60764 bp, 90 predicted proteins | sample AD_UKC073_MetaG_FD_89804 | JGI IMG/M metagenome (GOLD analysis project Ga0116180, IMG submission 89804) | Active sludge microbial communities of municipal wastewater-treating anaerobic digesters from USA - AD_UKC073_MetaG | ecosystem: Engineered > Bioreactor > Anaerobic > Digestate | place: USA... | reverse complement strand
TTGAAATCTTATTAGTAGCTTCATGTCTTTCCTGTTTCAAAGTTGTAACCGCCACTAATATAGCAGCAGATTGTTTAGTTTCGTTTATCATACTTGTTTGTGTTGTATATGCGAGATTAGTTTCGGGTAGCCGATAGTTATACGCAAGCACTACATTTCGTTTCCAAATAGAGTTTGCGGTTCAAATTTTTTATTAAAATCTCCCACCCTCTTTAAAATAATATCGTAATACTTTTGTTCCTTTTCCATTACAATAAATTGGCGTTTCGTATTCAAGCAGGCTATTGCAGTTGTTCCACTTCCTGCGGTGTTATCTAAAACTAAATCTCCTTCGTTAGTATAAGTTTTAATAAGATATTCCATAAGTGCTACTGGTTTTTGAGTTGGGTGGAATACATTTTTACCATAGTTATCTTTTGATACTTCTACTATCGTTGTCGGGAGTTTTTTATCTGCTTCAAACTTATCCGAGTAAATAACCGTTCCGCCAAACCCACCAGCTTCTTTCCTATCTTGTCTATTTTTTGCTCCATTCCTTACTTTCTGTGGTTTATCTAATTGAGTTTTCTGTGGATTGTATGTCGGTTGTTTCTTGTAGAAAATAACAATATCTTCGTGAACTTTCATTGGTTGTATATTCCCTTGAACAAAGTTTCCAGCTTTCTTTTTATTCCAAACAATATGAACTTTGAACATATCAGGATTACTCATCACCAAAGCACTTGTAAACGGTTGCGAACCAAACAACACTATCGCCCCATTATCTTTTATTATTCGCTTATATTGCTCCCAAAGTTTGTCAAATGGTATAATTGTATCCCATTTACAAGCTGTTGTTCCGTAAGGTAAATCGCATAGTATCATATCAATACTTCCGTTTGGAATATCTTTCATAAGTTCCAAACAATCCCCTAATAATATTTCTTTTTTGCCCTCGCTCATTTTAATAAAAAATTTGTTTCGTGTTTCAATTTAAGTTTGTCGTTTAATCAACCGTGCCAGCGTATAACACGGGTTTGGCAAAAGCGGGGCTTCCGTTTTCCAATTGAACATTTTTGGTTATATTATCTTCCATCTTTAACATACCATTGTATCATTACTTCCTTTCTCCCATCTGCAGCAGATGTAGGAAAACACATAGGAGCACCTAGTATCATAGGGTATACGTTAATAATACTATTAACCTCCCTATTAATTCTTTTGGCAAAATCACTAGCTGGCTCTTCGCTACCTTGTGTTAAAAATTTACATTCATATTTTCTTTTTGTCATGTTGTTTTAATTAAAACCTAAAGTTATAAGTTAATGCATTAGCACAAACAATATTTTTATTAACAATGTGCCCGTATTTTTTCTCTATTTCTGTATATCCGAAGCATTCTGTGTCATAGTTATCAGCTAAGGTTAATAATCTTTCTCTACAAGCCTGTACATTATCTTCCATTATATCAACACCATAAGTTGTTTCTAAGGCTTGTTGTATAGTAGATCCATATTGGATTTTAAAGGCAATAACTCTAACTAAAAAGTTCCCATCTCCACACGCTGGATCAATAAATGTTTTTGTAGGGTCGTTAAATAAGTCTTGGGGCAGTTTATTTAAAATTTCATCAACTAACTTAATTGGAGTAAATACTTCCCCCGTCTGCTTAATACGCTCTTTTGATCTAACAATATTAGTAGATAAAGGTAGATGTTTTTCAATAGGTGTATCTTTAATAACAATTTCAGAAGAAAATTTATTAACCTCTTGTTCTCTTTGTTTTTGTTTATTAGCAAGTAATAATCTTATACGTTCAAACGGGTCAGTTATGTTCATTGTTTTGTCTAAAACTTAATAGATTTAAGACGAATAATCCAATTCTCTAAATCTTGAGCACTTTTACACTGAATCATATCTTTGTAAATCTTAAACTCACTAGAGCCCACCTTACCTCGAATTAAATCTTCAATTTTAGCAATTAAAAGTTTTAACTCATTCTTTTCACTATCACGAATTGTAAGTTTTGTACTTTTATTATTCTTTAAATAAATAGGAGTTATACTCGTTTGAAAATTCTCATTTACTATCTTTTGTTTTAACTCCTCTGCCTTTTGGAGTAATCTCTTTTCAATCATTTAATTAACATTTATTGCTTTGAAAGTAAGTAATGGTATACATTTTGATTACCTCCAAATCCGGGTATAGTAATTACATATGCCTGTTCAAATTTCCATCCAAGTTGCATCATATAATTTAATGCATCTATCATAGAATTGAAAACTATCTTATTTCCTTCTGTGTCTCTAAGTTGTCTAGCATTTTGTTTAAACCATTTCTGTTCTTGTCCATAATCAATTTCAATAGTACATTTATGTGGATTAAAAGCTTTAGCAGTTCCAACTATCTGGCAATATCCTTTAGTGTTTAAAGAATCAATGTTTACTTGCGCGTTTACTGTAATAGATAAGACAAGAAAAATAAGTAATAGTAGTGATTTTGTTTTCATTTTGTTTAGTTTATTGTGTTTTAATTAAGTTAATTTCTTCTTTGATAAAAGTTAGTAATATTTTGGAATGTGTTTAAAAATAAACTCCTGTTCTTGTTTTGTAATATTAAACTTTTCAAATAATAATTCATCTGTCCAGTTAGTTTTAAAATCTAAATAAGGTGTCGTTGTTAAAGTAATAGGGTTAATACTTCTATCAAATTTAGCTATACTCAAACAAAACCTTGCAAAATAAGTTTTCAAATAACTTTTGAAATTTTCCGCTTCCTCTAATGTTTCAAATGAAAAGAAACGTGTTGATGTTTCAGGTAAGGAGGTTCTTATATTATTTTTATCTCCATTTTCTCCACCAACACCAAAAAAAGAAAAAAAGTTATCATCATATGTTCCGTCTCCCATACTTCCCCAAATCGTTGGTAATGTTAGATAACATTGTGAGTTAGAATCTTTAACATTTAAATAATCTTTTAAAGATTTTTTCATTTGACTTAAAATCTTTAAGGATATAGAATTACCTTCTTCTCCAAATTTATGAATATCATTAATGGAACTAACTTCATATAATGAATTTGTTGTAGAGTCATTTACCTCAATATTTCCCTTATGGGTTTTATCTAAGGTTGTTATTGAAATTAACATTCCTAATTCCGTTGAGGGAAATGCTTCATCACCATTAATAAGCTTTATAGATTTTAAAAAAGGACCAAACAAAGTTCTATATTTTTGTATTTTAGCTCCCGCAATTTGATTTTGAAGCCAAGTAGCTGGCTGAATCATTACCATTTTACCCGTATCTGATAAAATTTCTAATCCTTTATGCATAATTTCGAGATGCATTCCTCTTTTATACGGGGGATTCCCTACAACACAATCAAACTTAACCCCTGGAAATAACTCTTCTTTTAATGAATCTTTTTGCATTAAATTACATTTAAATTTATTTAACCCTAATATTTTCTCAACAAACTCCACATTCTCATTATAAATATCACTTCCGTAAAGCATATTTTCAACAATGTGTTTCTCATCATGTCCAAACTCTAATAATTTGTTTTTAATGATTAATAAAAACATTCCCGACCCCATAACTGGATCTAAAAACTTAGAGTTAGAATCTTTAAAGAGTTCATCTGGTAATTTATTAACAATTTCACTAATTAATTTAAAAGGAGTTCTAATAATATCTTTTCCTAAAAATTTAAACATTTCTTTACTTGAAAGATACTCCAATTGTTGATTAAAACTGGAACTTAATACTTCTAAGTTAGAAACTAGGGCATCTAAGTTGTCAGTTTTAAAAATTAAATTAGTAATTTGCTTTGCACTTTCTTCCTCTTCAATATCATGAGTAATATCAGCGACAATTTCAGTAATTAAATTTCTTGTATTAAGATCATTTAACTCTGGTAAAGGAACTGGTAATTTACTCCCCTTTGGATTTTTAATAACAATATCTTCAGTTGGATTAAAACCGTAATCTCTTAAGTTTCTAACTGTATTGTTAATTGACACGGTTAAATCTTCTCCAATTAAGCCATATTGTGGACAAATTATATAAGCATAAGGTTTCGTAAAATCTTCTAAATTTTGTGGGGTAATATCACCATTATATAAATTTCTTCTATCCACATGATGTAATCTTGTTGCTCTTCCAAGATTTTGTAGGAATTTTGAAATTTTAATGTTATCCAAAAACATCACCCCAGTAATACCTGGTACATCAATTCCTTCTCCTAAGATTTCTACATGAAAAACAATAGCTTCATCCCCGTCTTTTAACTCTTTTAATCTTTGTAAAAAATCTTTTCGTGAAACCTTAATATCGTTAATTCTTGCCCCAGAATCACTTGTAATATCAAAAATCGTTAAATTAGGTCTAATTCTTCTAAACCTAACCAATTCCGGATGTTGTAAAATATTATTTAAATGTTCTTGTCCTTTACAAACAACCAACATTTTAGCCCCTGTATTTAAACACGCTGCATGTTCTTTAAAACTTTCAATAATTGCTTTAGGGTCAATAGCAGAATGATTAACAATTGGAACACTTGTTTGAACAATGTGTAATCTAGGTCTTACAATTTCACCAGCTAATATCATTTCAGCGGGAGATTTTTGATAAAGAATTTCACCAAACCTTTGAACATTGTTCATTCCATGTCCATCGTCTGATGAAGTCTCTTTTAAAGTTGCCGTAAAGAAAAACATATTATCACCCAAAAGTTGTGTGGTGTAGTTTTGAAACCCTGATTTTACAAGGTTATGTGCTTCATCACATAAAATAGCCCTAACTGGTAAGTGAGCTAGGTTTATTCTTTCTAAAGAATCATAAGTGGCAGCAATAATTAAAGGTACAAGTTCTCTTTGTGCTCTCTCATAATCATCACATATTTTTGAAGAAGAGGTTGTAGCATTAATTTCTCTAAACGGAAGGTTTGGGTTGTGTAAGTCTTCTAACTCCTTTGAATTTCCACTATGTACACAAAGATATTGACAATCAATATGTCTTTCAGTTAATTCTTGTTTAATATCACTTAACAATTGATTAGATAAAAGAATAGTTGGAGCACAAATAACATAAACTGTAGAAAGTCTGTGCTCCTGAATATCTTCAACGATATATTGAGATTGAATCAAAGATTTACCGGAACCTGTGGGTAAATTAATTACTCCTCGTTGATTTACTTTCATAATATCAACTGCTTCTCTTTGGTGAACTCTTAATGTTCTCATAATAGTTTCTTTTTTATTTATTGAATATTACACAATTGTCTAAAGGCGTTCCAAAAATTAAGATTATTATCAATCAAATGTCTTAAATCATCTTGACCAATACATCTTACTTTACTTTCAAACATCTCCTTGTCAGTAAAATGATGTAAACCTTTCGCTGTAGTTATAATTAACATGTTTTTACATGAATCCTTCTCAACACCTTCAAATAATGATGACATTACAAAATTTGATAAATGATCATTATTGGTTGTTAATAATTGATCATGATTACTACGATATTTAATTTGAATCGTTGCAAGTTTACCATCTATTCCCAACCCTCTCCCATCAATACCCTTATCAGATCTTTCATCTGCAGGTTGATAGTTAAAAATCCCAAGTCTATTATCAACCGGAGATAATTTTAAGAGAGCTTCAATAAGTAGCTCAAATCCATCGCCTTTATACTTATCTGGCCGAATTCTGTCAGGAAATAATTTGGATTGTTTCTCTAATCTACCACAAAAAGTTGATAGCAAATGACAATTTGTTAATAATTCAGTTAAATTATAACATCTTGTAAGAAATGGGTGTTGTAAAGTAATCGTCATAATTATTTTGTTTTTATTGATATCTAAAGATACGAATAGTAAACAATTTAACAAACTTTACACGTAAATTATATGATATTAATTATATTGAGAATCAATGAGTTACAAACAATAAAAGAGCCCCTTCGTCAGCCAAACACGGCCGGCAATGAGGGGCTTCTTTTGTAATGTTACAGTTTAAATTGTATCAATAAAACAAACACGTAACATTTAGTTAAAATAGTTGGCGGGAAGAGAGAAATATTCCAGGCCTTTAACATCCTAAAGATAAGTATTTTTCTCTTATCTTAAATTATCAAAGTCTACCCCGGTAGACATTTAACTTTATCTAACCTAACCTGCATTTCCTCTCTTGCTGAATTACTTATATGGTCTGATTTACCATCCTTACCTACCTTAACAAATACCATAGTAGTTGTGCATATCTCTTGAGAATACAAAGGATTGCTTGATGTTAAATCTGGGTTTATAGACTTTACCGTTAACTTAATTGTAACCGAGGTGTTTCCAAACTTAATTAATTCACCATAAATTTCAATTAAATCTCCAGTTTTTATTGGGTGGATAAATAATACCTCCTCAATCTTTAAAGTAACAATGCTCTTACTTTGTATTAGTTTAGTTGAAAACATGGCACCGGCTTCATTCCCAAACCCATTTGTAAGTTTTTCTTTGAATAATTTCTACAAGGCAACTAGCAGAGAGATTAAATCTTTTACTTAAACTACTATAAGTCTCACCGAAAACTTCTCTCCTTTCAACTAAATCTAAAACCTGCTCTTTACTCAGATGAGATAATGTTTGTGAAATCTGCAACTTTTGACTTTCTGCTCTAACAGAATTTTGTTTTTTTCTTAGTTTTTTACAACGTTCTTCTTTTTCCTCAGGGGTATACAAAGCCCATCGTTCTTTCAAAGAAACTCTCCTATTCTCAACAGCTTCTTTAGTTTGCTTCTTTCCACGAGCTCTCAAGCCTTTTTCGATAAGTTGTTCCTTTGTCAGCCAGTGTTTCCCTTTATGAGCTAGTCCAATTTTTTTTCTAGTTTCCTCAGAAACTACATGGCCAACAACAGCTCCACCATAACCTCCTGCGACTAAATTGTAATAATTTGGATCTTTAATTGCATTACACTCTTCAATGTATTGTCTTTCATAATCTCGAGCTTCTTTTGCAGTACTAAACTCTTTAATAATTTCTTTTTTAAAATTTTCTATACCGTATTTTTCAATGGCCTTTTTTAATCTTACTCCAGAACCCAGGTAAGTTTCTCTATACTTATTATCCTTTCGAACACTAACCCCGATGTATTTCTTTCCATTGACTAAGTTTGTTGTTATATATACATACATTATTTGCTTTTAAAATAAATAGGCAAATAATACTTGAAATGGTGAATAAAGCTAATAAATTTCCCCCAAACATATTTCCACATATACCAATATCTTTAGTCATGCAGATCTTTGACGTAATTAATTCTTTCATAATTATCCTATAGAAGCCCTAATTACTAATCCTTGTTCAATATCTAAATCAATTCTGTCAAGCCTAAAATCCATTGTTGTGAGTAAACCGATTTTATCTTCTTTAACAACTCTTGGAAAATAACCGTTTGCTCTACATAAATTTGCTGCTTCTTCTTTAGTCTTACCAACTAAACTACCTACTAAAATGTCCATTTCTGATGCTCTCATTATATTACTGTTTTACTTTGTAAATATGTTTTATTTAATATTAGTTAAGGGGTAAGCGGTAAGTATTGATAAAACATCATTTCCTTACAATCAACTTGTATTTCAGTTATAGGTGTTGGTAATTGACCGTAAAACTTATCCATTACTTCCTTGTGTATAAAAAATGTTGTACTGCTCTTCTTCTTTCTTGTGCTTTAATTGAGTCAGTTTCATCAACTGGAGCAATTACAATACTCCAATGATTTACCTCCGTTACTTTCCCATACCAATTGTAAGTTCTAACTTCAGTGGTAACAATAACAGAAGCTTGTTTATCCATTGTTATCTCTCTTGCTCTTTGTACTACATCTACAGGTTTGCAGCCTGTTGTAAAAAACAAGAACATTGTAAGTATTATTAAAACGAGTTTTAGTGTTTTCATGGTGATAAAATTAAAGTTTAATTCGGTAAATTTCAACTTTAAAGTTGTTAAGATCATAACAATCAAATACAATATTTTCTACCGTTATACCAGGAATGGCATGTTGCACGTTATCTTCTGTTTCAAAAGAAAGTATCCCCGGTTTATTTTCTTCCCCAGACCATTTAATGTTTTTTAAATCAAAAGTGATTTGTTTGGTTTTGTCAACTACATTTGTAATTTCAGTGTAAATAATGTCACCATTTTGTTTTGGCGCTAGTAACTCTTTTACTGTGATGTAACTTTTCATGTTGTTTGTTTTATAAAGTTAAACACTCACTGTATGGTTAACAGTGAGTGTGTTATTATTTATTATTAATTACTTAGTTTCTTCTGTAACAGCTAAGGTGTTTTTATTGTCTCTCAAAAACTTTGTAAAGGTTTCATTTCCGTTTTTAGCATCCTCAATTAAACCTTTTACAGTGTTTTTAGCATCAACCTCAGATTCAAAACGTTCTTGATTATAATCAATTCCTTCACTTGTAATTTCAAAGAATAATTTTGTACCAACATCACCATCACGATTTTTGCAAAACTCAATATACTTTAAAGTACCTTCTTTTTTCATCATCATCATTGCATCAGTCATATGTTTTAGGGTTGTAGACCCTGCATATTCTGCACCTTTAGTTAAATGTTGTGTACAAATCCAAGCAGTATAAACTTTTCTTTGATTTTTACCCATTCTTGATTGGTCCATAACTTTTAACAACCATTTTTCTGCTTCTTTTGAACCCATTGCACACTCTGCAGTAACTTTATTAACGGCATCTTGAAAAGAGTCAAGTAAAATAATATCATAACCTTGGTTAGCAACATCTTCAATAATGTGGTCAGGACGTTCGTATTCTCCCAACAATACAATATCAACATTTTCAAATTTTACTCTTTTTTGATATTTGTATAAGTGTATTTTATTCATCTCACCAGAGATAAAACAAATTTTAAGTTTTTTGTTCTCTTTTTTCTTTTTGATTTTACCAAGATAGTCTAATAAAACAGTTGTTTTACCAACTCCACTTTCACCTGGTGCAATTGTTACTGTTGCAGGTAAAACACCTCCATAAACTGAAATTAAATTATCAAAACAAGTATCGGATTTAATTGGAGTGATTAAGTCATCAGTAAACTCTTCTCTGATTTTTTCAATATTAACATACTCTACTTTTTCACGTTCAGCAATTTTAATAGTTTTTACTTTTGAAGCATCTCCCATTTTACCTGCACCTTGCATTGCTTGGTAAACTTTTGCAAAATCGTGATAACTAATATCTAATTGAGTTGCAAGTTTAAACTGTGTTCTTGCACCATTACATGAAGTAAATGATTTACCACTTAAAAATTGCTCAATTGCTGTTTGGATTTTTGTTGAAAGTGCCATAAATTTTATAAGTTTTAAATATTAGTATTGTTTGTTATTATTGATATCTAAAGATACGGACAATTTTTGAATCTACAAACTTTTATTGAAAATATTCAAAATCTATTCTATTGAGAATCAATGAGTTACAGAAAATAACGACTAATCATTGATTAATAGTAGTTTTAACCCACAATCTGAACGGTAATTATAACCATAACAATCCTCATTTGTAGAATCCATGTCTTTATGAGTAAGTTTAAATACTTTGGAATTACCTGTTTTTGCGTTTATAATTGTCATCTCATTATCTGGACTTATTTGCAAATCAGATAATTCACCTGCAAAAGTATTAGAATTTTTATTCCAAGATAAAGGTCCTTTTGGGGTATAAACTATAGTAGCCATAATTTGTTTTATTGATGGCTAAATATAAGAGCCAATTTGGTATTTAACAACTAAATTTTAGTTGTGTTTCTTATTTGTTATTCTTAATTTTAAGTAAATAAAAAAACAATGAATATTCTTTGTGGCAGTCATTCAACCGGTAAATCTACTTTGTTAGAACACTTAAATAAAATAGATAAAAATATTTATACAAGTGATGGTTTTTCAAGACCTGTTAAGTTAGCAAAAAGTAAACTTAAGTTTGATAACTTAAGTGAGCAAATTATTATTAACGAATTGACTGAATGGGCATTTTTAAATTATTTAGATAAAAATGTATTCACAGCTCGCTCACCTATTGATGCAATTGTTTATTCAAATTTATTATTCCCCGATTTAGATACTTCCTCTTTAAAAGAAACTTTATACGAGAATTTAGATAAGGTGGAAAATATATTTTATATTCCTATTGAGTTTGAAATACAAAATGATGGAGTTAGATTTATTGACCCTGATTTTCAACAACAAGTTGATTTAGCTATACAGGATTTTTTATTAGAAGATAAAATATCTAATAAAGTAACTGTTTTACAAGGGACAATTCAAGAAAGAATTGATTTAATTAAAAATAAAATTTAAAAAACCTTTGCCAAGTTCTTAAACTTGTTTGTCTTAACAATAAATAAGCTTCATCTAAAGAAGTACAAGTATTTTCCGTTTGTTCAGATATGATTATTTCTCCAGCATCAAGTTCTGGGGTTACTTTATGAATTACACTCCCACATATTGGATATTTTTCTTTATGATAAAATATATCTTCTTGTTTGTTTAAACCTTTAAGTTCAGGATAAACTGATATTAGTGCCGGATGACCATTATAAATGTTTTTATATTCTAAACAAAACTCTTTTGGTATCACCCTTAGATATCCATTTAAAGTTATTAAACTATCCTTAGGAATTTTAATGTTTCTATAATCGCTAATTAATGGTTTTGAGGGAAGACTATACAATGTTATCTTTTCCTTTTGAATCCAGGAGAGAACGTCTTTTGATATTTTACCTAGATTATTAGATATAATCATTTTCGGTTTAATACAACAAAGCTCTGAAATAGATTTTACTTCAGAGCCTGTCTGTGATATAAACACATACCAACTTTTCACTTTCGTTTCTGCCATATCTTTATCGTATTAACCCTACTAGTTATTGATTTTCTTTTAGAAATTAGCTCTTTAATTAACTCTTTACTTGGCAAAGAATCAATTGCAATTTCACTATATTTAATTCCTTGACCAATACTTCTTATATCGTAATTTTTTAGACCTAATTCATTTGCAATTTGTGAAACTGTTAGGTGAACATCGTTTATATAACGGCTCCTTATCAATTTAATTAACTCTTCTGTAAACTTTGATTTCGCAAGTTTACCTAAAACTAGGTTTTTCTTATGTTTCGTTGGTCTGTTTTTATGATAAGCTTTATATTTTTCTCTTGTTGTTGTTTTTAGAACTCGTTTTTTACTATATTCTGAAATCTTTTTTCGCGTTTCAAGAGTATGTAAACAACCTGTTCTAGTCCCTCTCGGACCAGGGTTTGCAAAATTACATTTACATTGACCTTTATTCCAAGCTATTTTTACCTCAATAACTTCTCTCATATAAGCTTGTGACTCAGTTAAATTAGTTTGTCCCTGAGAAAACTCTATGACAGGTTCACACCCAGCTTTTCGAATTTCCTGTATGCAATTATTTAATCTTTTATTGTGAGATTTTCTTAAATGTGTTTTGTATCTATCTTTCTTTCCTTTTCCAATGTATAAAATACAATTATTTCTTGGATCTATTATTCTATAGACATAGTACTCCTGATTCTTAGATAAAACATCAGTATTAAACATTGCACCGTAATAATTAAAAATCATTACTGACCCATTTGTTTTGTTGTATAGATAGAAGCATCCTTTAATACTTTTGGAATCATTTCTAGCGAAGTACTTCTCGCTGGACAGATATCCCAAGAGCCTCTTCTTGAATAGAGTAACATTACACAACAATCGATAACTTCTTTGTGTGATTTTAATTCAACAAAAAGCTTTTCGCTACAAAACTCGTGAAACTCGTTTACCTCTCTTAAACTAATAATTTCTTTTAATAAACTTTTAATATCTAAAGTTGCGTTTTTAGTCAAAATATATATAAATGCACTTCCAGTGTCTTTTTGCTTTGTATGACGACATCTACTTCTCAAAACATTTGTAGATAATCTATATTGATTAATAACATCTTTCCCGTCATTACTTTTATCTTCGTTAAAAATTAAATGTTTTTCTTTTGCAGAGTAATCTGTAATTGAAAGCTCCTCTAACTCGTAACTTGAAAGATATTCGTAAATATCTTTATATGTTTCTCCAGGATCGGAACTGTTTGTTTTATCTGAATTGTTTTTGTGAAAGAATACTTCCACATTGGTTTTTAATAATTCAGATAAGTCTTTCTTAACTTGCGCTTCGTAGTTCACTATTGCCTGTTCAACAGTAGCACCCATTTTGCACATATCAAAGCTATTAATATAAAGTTTTATAGACTTTGACTCTACCATAAACTCTGACTCTGAACTATAAACTATTTTCAACGTTCCAGCTAACGGCAAACCGTTATTTAAAAGAAACGTTGCCTCGTGACAATGCCAAGTATCAACTCCTACAAACTCATTTCCTTTAATACCCCAGTCTTTTCTAGCTAACTCTCTCGGCATAGGAACTAATAATGTTGGATCAAATTGCTCTGTATATACAGCATATGAACCACTTTGTCCAAGATGCTTAGAGGCTAAATCATTTATTGTTAATTCTGACATTTTTATATTGTTATAGTTTATTTAAAATTGGGAATTTATTCCAATAAAAAACCCTATTACCGGTTTATTTGTAATAGGGTTTCATAAATTAATATAACTATAGCTTATACAAATCTCTTTGGCATTGGATTTTTGACTTCATTTTGTTTATTAAATATTTCTTCTCTGCCACTTTTTGTTGTGGCTTTTGCAACTTCCTTTATAACATAATCTACCGCATCTGCCTTTTTCTTAAAAACTACCTTCTCATTAGTAAAAGGATTTGTTGCTTCATATTCATAAATATTATTTGCATATTTATCCTTTTTGCCTGTTGGTTTATTTTGAACATACTTACCAATATTTGTATTGGCTTCTACTGCAATATCTTTTATTTTTTCATCATCTCCTTCTTTAAGTATTACTTTCTTATTTGTTAATTTTTCTAACTGCTCAATTAATCGTTTTGTTGTATTCATTTACTTAATTTCGTTCAATAATTCTTTTTGTTCAAAAATCTTATCTAAAATTGATTTATTAAATACTCCCGCTTTGATTGTGTTTGATGTATATCTTTGTACACGTTCTAATTGTTTTAATAAGAATCCAATTCTGTTAATTAATGTTTCAAATGACCCATCAGATGGTCCAGAGTTTAATACAATATTCTTTTTAATCGTTCTTAATTCTGTTGTTGATTTGTCAATTTCTGCTAAAGTTGTTGATACATATTGTTCAATTGTTTTAATAATAGATGTTGGCATAATATTACCTAATGTTGGTGTATCAATGTTGTTTTCTAAATTAACTTGATCTTCTAAAGTTGTTCCTTCTTCTACTTCTCCTGCTGCTTCTTTTAATGTAACTTTCTTTCCAGTCTTAATATAATATACTAATTTTGCTCTTTTTGTTATTTCTTCTTTTAATGTCTTAATAATGTCTTTTTTCTTTTCTGCAAGAACAACTTTCTTACCAGTCATTTTTTGAATTGCTTCAGTTAAAGATTTTATTTTTTCTTCTTTTGTTTTCATTTTATATTGTTTGTTTTCTGTAATTGTTATATCTGTTTTTTCTGCTACTTTAGATATTTTATCTGTATCTTTTTCTAATGTTTCTAAAGGTACAGTAACTGCTTCATCTAATTCTTCATCTTCTTCCTCTTCATACCAGGCACTTCCAAGTCCTAAAACTCCTCCTAAATCATCGATAGCATTAATAACCATTTTCATTTCAGTACCGTTTCTGTTTTGGTTCTCAATTGCTAAATTAGCTATATCGTGGCTTGTTATAAAATCGCGAGGATTTAATACAAACTCTTGTACCATCCTGTCATAAACCTTTAAGGTTCTCTCTAATCTACTCCATTGTTCATCTGTTATTTCTTCTTTATCAATTTTCTTTCCAAAAGCTCTTAAAATTCTTAAACAAGCATTTAACTCTCTTCCATAATTGTCTCTAAAATCATCATATGAACCTTCTTTCAAAGATCTCTTATTCGATTTTTTTGACTCTTCTAAATCTTTCTTATTAACATATTTTCTAACCGCGTTAGGTGATAGCTCAAAATATTTACCATCAGACCATTGGAATAATAAGCCTTTACCCATAGAAGAACCAATTTTTGCTTCAGGATTTTCAGATGTTTTACCAATATATTTTATATTAGCATATTCTGCACCTCTTGTCCAAGTATATGTTTCTCCTTTTTCTAAACTTAAATAAGAGATTCCCTCTTTTAATTGTACTTTACCACCTCTCATTTTATTTGCAATTACTTGTTTATTATTTTTTACCTTTGCTAAATCCATTGCTTCTTTTAAAACCATTTTTTTAATATTATCTTTCTCTTGGAAGTATCTACCTTCTTGTTTTAGTTTCTTCACAACGGATTCTAAAATAGGCTTTAAATCTATTTTATTTTCGTTGAATGGTTCTTTAGATAAATCACTAATAGAAACTATATCCGACGTATAATGTTCTGGCCCACTTAATGCCTTACTCGGATGTGGAATTAATGGTAAACTAGAATTATTATTTGGTTTAAATATTACTTCACCTTCTCTACAATCCTTACCACTATCTCTTAAAATAACACCTACACCATATTTTTTATGATATGCTTTAGACATTGGTTTAAAATCTGTATTAGATGATTCGTTTAATTTAGGCCTGCCAAATTTAGCAAACTGGTCTCTTAACAAATCTCTTATTTCTTCTTTAGTAAGACCATCCTCATCTTCATCTAAAACTGCTTGAATTTCTTCTTCCGTAGGTTCTATATTATTAATCTGTTTTGTAAGGCTGCTTTCTAACTGAATATTATCAACAAATACTAAATCACTCCATTCATAATCATATAATGCTAACTCTTCTTCAATCTCTACTTTTAAAGTTGGTGTAATTTCTGCAATTTCCCTTTCTAAATTGATATTAGAACCTGTAATTAGAGATTCTATAGCATAATATGCATCTTCAATTAGGTTAGTTTTAGCTAATCGTAATAATTCTCCTATTGTCATTTTTCTTAGATTAAAATAATTTATTTTTTCTATCCTTAGGAATAAATTGCTCTAATAACTCCTGAGAACGTTTAACTCTTCTTTCCTTTTCTTCTTTAGTAATAAATCTTGGGTCAGTTTTATAAGCTTCTCTTCTTACCTTATCAATTTCTTTTTGTTTATTCATATCAACGGTTTCTTTAATTAAACCTTTAGCTTTTACTGTTGCTAAAGCTTCTGTAATTAAATTAAATTGATATTGACCAATTGACCAAGGCTTTTTTAAATCATCATCATTATATACAACAGTTTCTTTTAAACCATCCTTTGATTCAACTAATATTTCTAACTTATTTGGTTGATTACTTGATTTTAATTTACCTCTACACTCTAATAATTTAAAACCAGTATTTTTAACCACTGATTCAATTACTACTTTATCTTCTTTGTTAACTGGGTATCTTTCTGTTGATTCTGGTAAAAAGTCCTCTTCTTCGTTAGAGTCACTTCCAGTTATAACAAACTCGTCATTCACCGAATCGTATTCAACAACAACACCATATTGTGCTATTGTTTGTTGATATTCTTCCCAATCTTGCTCATCCAAATTGTCTAACTCTTTATATTCATCTGTTTCGCTTCCTACTCTTGCAATCCCTTCTACATATCTAAAATCAATAATTGGTGAAAAATTAAAATCAGCTAATTTAGTTCCTTCTTCTAAAGCACAATCTACTGCTTCATCTAAAGATAAACCTCTAAACTCTCTTAAAAATTCGTCTAATTCATCTTGTGATATATTACAATAACAATTTAACTCATCAATTATTTGCGCTCTATCTTTACCATCGACAAAACAACCATTTTGATCTGCTAAACCTTCTAACTCTTCGTCAGACAATTCATTTAAATCAATTGTATCATTTGTCATTTCAAAATCTTTCGGGTCTTGAACCCCAGCTAATTCTGCTTCATAGTCAGTATTCTTTTCTATTGCATCCCAATCTTCTAAATCTTCAGTTAATGATTCGTTTTCTAAAAACATATCATTATCTTCTTGTTTAAAAGAAGATTCAGCTAATTCTAACTCTTGAACGTTTTTTACCCAACCTGCATTATGTAAATCTTCCCATCTAGCTACTTCTTGTCCTTGTGCATCAAAAGCATAAACAGAAATATTACTAACCTTAAATTCAGCACCAGGATAAGCTTGTTTAACTTGCCCTGACCAATCAGAATAAGTATCATATGTTTTTGTATTAGGTTTCTTTGCAGAAAAGTCCATTGCTTCAATTATTATCTCATCTAAAGATAAATCATTTAAATTTCTATTTACCTCTCTTTCTTGTTGAAAGTAATCATCTACTTCAGTCTCTCTTGTATCGTAGTCTGGAGACGGTTGATCATTATAAGGTTCAGACACTTCTTTTATTTCGTGTGGATTTCTATAAACATAATCTCCACTCTCCGTTAATTTAATTTTATAACCACTATCACCAAACTTGCCTTCTAAAATAGTTCCAGTTTCTCCGTTTTGAAGTTTAACCAAACTACCTTCTGCTAACAAAGGTTTGTACAAAGTATTGTTTTTAGATTCCAAACCTAAAGAACTAATTCTAAACTTTTCTCTAAGTTTTTTTACCTTGTCGTTATTGGCAACATTAGCTTTAAACATAGCTGCGGTATTTCCACCAGGGCTTAGTCTATAGTCATCAATTTCCTTGTAACCAAGTTTTTGAACAGCATCAATGAAACTCTTCCACTCAAATCGATCACTATCAATTTGGATTAAGGATAGATGTCTGTTATTATCTGTAAATGTTTTATTCATTATAAGTTTTTATATTTATTTGTATTTCCAAGCAAAACCACCAAAAGTTTCAATAACTCCTTTACATGCCATAGAAATGCCTGATGGGCAACGCTCTATAGTACTTCCAGCTTCTTTAAGACTTTTAAAAATTTTAATTACTTCTTTAGTTTTAGGATTAAGTTGTAATACTTCTTTTGTGAAATTATTGTTTTTAACCCTTGTTTCTTTTATTTTTTCAAACCTTTGTTTTACATGCTCTGTGTTTTGCTTTTTACCAAACTGTGGATTTAAACTTCCTAACTTTGCTAAAGAAAGTTTTTTTCTTACCTCTTGTGAACGAGGTTTGTTTTTTCTTCCAGTTAAGGTGATTTTGTTTTTCTCACCAACTCTTTTTACTACCTCGCTTGTTTCTTTAGTTAATCCTTTATTCCAAGGATTGTGTCCTTTAGACCAACCTTCACCTCCTAAAAGTTTTGGGTCGTTTACTAAATTAAATCCCCAACTTTTAACTAAACTAATATAATACATTTCCCAAAATCTCCACTCATTTTCTGGAACTTCATCTAATATTTCCAAAACTGGTTCTAACCCCTGTTTTAATAAACTTTTAAGCCAATGATTTTTATGACTGTTTCCTTTTTCTTTTTTATGTCCCTTTTCTAGTCGAAAACTCGGATTTCCAGACTTACCCACATAACGAACAACTCCACAATCACCTGGTTCACTCAAAGTATAAATAAAAGTCGTCGCATTAGTTTCCAAACTATCAATTTGTAAAAGTGTGAATTGACGATTTTGATCTTTTGTTTTGTTAACTTCTGGCATTATCTATTTAGTATAATTGGTGATTGTATGTACAATTTATAAAACATTTTTTGTAATATTTCTTTTACTAGTTTCCTTATTTCTTCCTCATCTTGTCTAGATAAAGCTTCTTGTAAAGAAACATATTTTCCTTTTTTAATTAAATGCTCTCCTGTTAATAACCCTTTTGAGGTTTTTTTACCTTCTATAATCTGACCTCTTTTAAAAAAAAAGCTAGTTTCTAAAATTAAAAATTTTTCTTTAGACATTTAAACATATTATAACCTTAAATATGCTGGTCTAAGTAAAAAACGTGAATTATTTAAATATTTACTTCAACAGTCTTACTCCAACTATTGTACCTGCTGCAAACGTTGCAACTGGTATTGCTATTTTAAATATCATCCCGTTTCTCATAAGAAAAACTTCAAATCTTGTTTTATTATCTTCTGGGTTGTAAACAAAGCTATTAGCTGCTATTACTACCGCATCAGGATCATCAATCTTATAAATGACTGTAATAGTTTTTGCTTTGTCTTTGTTTTTTTGGAATGTGGTAGTTACATTAAAAATATTTTTTCTAGTTAATGTAAATTTAGCAGAATCTCCAAACATAATTCTAGCTTGGTATTGAAATGATTTTGTTGAGTCTTTAAAGATTAAAGAATCTCCTTTTGTAAAACATACATTAGAATCTGTTACAACTGTATTTGCATTATATTGTAAAGAATTAATTAATGTTTGTTGTGATGTTATTGTTACTTGTGCTGCTGCAACAACTCTTTTGACTTGTTGCAATTCTAAATAAAATTGTTGTTTCTCTTTTGATAATTGTTTGAAAGCAGATGAATTAATAATATCATTTAAATTACCATGCACTGCCTTCTCAACAAAAACTGTATCTCCATTTTTATCAACAACCTTCTTTATAGAGTCGTTTAAAGCTACTATATTTTGTTCATATACTTCGATTACACGCTTGCTCTCTTTATTTGTTAAGATATTCTTATAACAAGAAGAAAAGTTCGTTAGAAGTAATATAATTACCAATACGATTAATAAAGTAAGTTTGTTCTTGTGTAAAAATTCCATTAGTTTCTTTTAACCTTGTCTGTTTCTTTTTGCAAATCACTCACACCTTCTTTTTTTGTTTTATAAACCATCATTAGCTTTTGTTCTAATTGAGAATTTAAAACTTCTAAATCTGTACAATCATAAGGAATAACTTCCTTTAAATCTTTCAAATAAGATTCAGGTGTCTTTGTTCCTAAAAATACTGCATCTCCTGATTTTAATAATTTATCAACACCTTTCTCATCTGGGAAATTATAAGTAACTAATTTACTATCATATTTCTTTAATGTAGCAATCATAATTGATAACAATACATAAGACTGACTCATTAAAGTTGAAGTATTCTCTTTTAAATGTACTTTAGATTCAGTGAATGGGGTGTCTTTTGTATTTTTTCTTTTAAGTGTAATGTTGGATTATTTTCAGAATCATATTCGACAACACACTCTGTTTGAGATGATGATAGATTTTTTTTATCTGACTCTGCAGCCAATCTCTTTGCATCAACTCCTTTAATATTATCATAGGTAAATTGCAACTCATTGCTACCTATAACCTTACCATCACCTTTTAATACTGTACTCCACTTTTTATTTGCCATTATTGTTGTAATTCAGATTTCATCTTTTTAGTTAAATTCAATACTTTATTAATCACACTAGCCATCTCATCATATAATCCGGCTAATTCATCTTGATATAAAGTTTGATACTTATTAGGAATACTAATTACTAATGCAGATTGTGCATCTTGTAAATTCTTTCTTACTTCATCAAATACTTCAAAAGCATCTGTCGATTTAATTTCTTCTTCTTTTAAAACCTTCCCCTTCTTTTGAGTAGAGTTTTTATGCATAGGTACTAATTCATTCATATTTTTAGACCATCTTGGGTCCATTGATCTAACTTCTTGAGTTATACTTATTTTTCTAACTAAAGAAAAATCTGATTCTTCTTCAAATTGATCTAATATCCTTTTATATGCTGGGGTATTTAGTAAAATATAAGCAATTCCGTTAACCTGAGTTTTACCCATTGGATTCCCTTGCTTATCTTTTGAATCATCAAAAGAATCTTCATAGTTATCCAGCTCTTGTAACCAAGATTTAATAAACTTCTTTAGAGATTCAAAATCTTTAAGATTTTCTTGTTCTAAAGCTCTTTTTACTTTTAAAATTAAACCTTTAGCTATTTCGTTTTTATCTAAAACAGCGTTACTTTCTAAAAGTACTGTTTCTAATAAACTTTTTACTTTATTTTCTTTTGATGTCATTATTGAAATTTTTATTATTTTATTAAATATGATTAATATATCATATATGTCCTACAACTGTATAAAAATTAACTCTAGAACCCATGCTATAATTGAGAATCCTAGAGTTAATTTTATTTTACTTTTTTAGTTGTTATTCGTATTGAATTGTACCATTTTCTAATGTAAATGTGAAGCTAATTCTTTCAACTGGATATAATGGAACAATTACTACCTCTCCATATAACGTTGTTCTATCATCATCAACATTTTTAACATATACTTCAAACGATTCTAAACCATTTGCTTGTTTAATTCTTTGGAAGATTGGTTTAACAATTCCCTTAAATGAATCAATTAAGCTTTGGTTCTTTAATTGTTGTAATACAGGTCTTAAAGATTGATTTAAAGCTTTCTTAGCATAACCAATTAACATTCTATTATGAATGAATGATAAAGCTGAGAATACTTCTTGAGTTGTTCTTGACTCTGTAATTTCAAATCCTGAACCAGGAAAAACAGTAATAGGATTAATATTTTCTCTCTTTAAGATCTCTCTGTCATTGATTTTCATTCTTCTTTTTGGACGAATTAAATCTTGAGTTATTGTTCTTAATGAACCTGCTGGTGGTTGCCATACTGCTTCGTTTGTTGCAGTTGAGGCAATTGTTGCTAACGCAATTAAAGAAGGTGGTAACCATAAAGCTGTTTTATTAACTTCATCTCTAATTTGTTGATGAGGGAAATAAACTGCACAATAACTAGATTTCATATCTGAATCAGATAATGTTAATGCAGCAATTTGTGGATCAGACTCTTCTGAATATCTAAAGTCAGCTAAGTATAATACATCCTCTCTAGCCTCCATAGCTCTTAATATTTCCGCTGTGGCTGTTGAATGTTCTTCAAAGTTTAAATCTGGAGTTACTAAAACTGATAAGTCAGCATCTAACGATTCCTTATCAGAGAATATATCCAAAGCTCTTTGTAAAGCTTCGTAATCTTTTGAATTAGGATCACCCCAAGATCTTTCTAAATAAACATTAAACCCATCAAATCCACCATAGAAATTAGAAACGAATCTACTTCTTCTAGCTTTATCTAACCCAGTTAACATTGTTGCAGATCTTGCTGAAGTATAATAAATTGTTTCTCCACATTGTGTAAATGCTGCAGTATCTATGTTAGCGTTTTGATTAGGATTTAAATGGAATCCTATACCTGTGTTTGTTATATCACTTGTAGGAACATTCTTATATGCTAAATAATCACCTGTAATTTTAAACCAAGCATTATATTTGTTTCTTGGTAAACCTAAAGCTTGTTTAGATGTTGGTTGATTTAAATTATACTCAGTTGTAAATACTACATCTGGTAAAACTAAAGAATCAACATTAGGATAACCTAAGTGTCCATATGGCAAAGCATTATCAGGTAAAGTATCATCTATGTTAATTTCAACTAAGATGTATTTAGATCTTAATTCATTAACCTCTCCGTCACCTATTCTTCTAGATACATAATTATCTGATTTAGGATTCATAGTTAAATTAGTAAATCCCTCTAAAATACTTTTATTTTCTTCTGTATCATTAAAGTCTCTCACTAAGATATCAAAACTACCCTTACCTAAGTTTCCGGCAGGATTAATATTAGCGATTTCAATTTTTATCTCTGTGTTAGCAGCATCACCGTCTGATATTGACCAAAGTCTAAATAAGTTTTTAACATATCCATTTACATCAGCATCAGAAACATACCAAGGTGTAACTGGTGTTTGAAATTCAACTACTTCATCATCAACACCGCCTAAATTCATAACCTCTGTTTCCCATTGAGAAGAGAAAAACTTTCTAACTGTAGCAGTACCTGTATGAGTTCCTGTTAAGGCAGTTAATTGAGAAGCAGTTAACACTAACTCAAACACTACTGTGTAAGGTCCTGTACCTGTTTCTGAAAAGTTATCAATTACCTAAGTTCCATTTAAATCTGTACCTGTTAAACCAGTTACTCCAGATAATGTAACTCTTTGACCATCTGCTAAACCTGTTGGTATTGCTGATGTTGAAGTTACTGTTACAACTGAAGTTTTTACTATACCACCTGAAGTAGTTGTAAATGAAGGGTAAACAAAGCTTGATCGAATTGTACAATCCCCTGCTAAAATATCTAAAGTAGATAATACTGTAGATGTGCCTGGGTATCTATATCCTAATTCATAATCTGGGTTTACTGTACTTGTTGGTACCCATGATAAATCTGAACCATCTAAATATGGTGCAGATGATAATCTAATTTTTTCTGAAGGATATATAAAATCAACCCATAAAGGAGATAACTGTCCGTTAATTTTAGTTAAGTCTAATGGACTAGTTCCAAAAACAAATGGTAAATAATTTTTCGAGTCTGGTCTTAAAGAACATTTAACTGAAAACAAAGGAGATACATTATTTTCAAAGTAAATATCTAATGTAAATTCTTCATCAGTTCCACTTGCAATTACTTCTACATAATCTACATTGTCTGTATATCCAGTTGCTGCTCTTCTTCTAGGTTTTAATATTGCTGCAACACTTTGTTGTGTCGCTTCTAATGGTGTAACACCTTGATCTCTTGGAGCTGGTGAGCCCATATCATATACAATAGCAAAAGACTTATCAGTTCCGTTTAAATTTAAACCTGCTGTTTCTTCTACTGAAATTGAATTTGATGTCTTTTCATTATAACCTTCTAAACCTAAAATTCTAACTTCTTTATAATTAGAAGCTTGGTTTAAGAATGCTTTAGCATAGTGACTACAAGGATATTTAGGAGTTACTCCGTCTAGTTTAAGTTCTGCACTTAGACCACCTAATCTTCTTTGTCTTTCTGAAAAAGAAGATGAAGGCATAATTTCAAAGGCTGGACCTTTTTCTGTCAGACCAATTGCTCCACCTGAAAAAGTACCTACTCCCTGTGATACTACTGTGTTATCTTGTTCAAAAAAGTAAATCCCAGAAGAGAGATTACTTGGTTTATTGTTTGTTGTTGCCATTTTATATTATCTATTTTCTTTAAATAGGATAGAAACAACAAAAAACTAAGGATTATCTTTTATTATAGTAGATTCAATATCTTGTTCAACTTGTCCGTTGTTTTTTTCAACAATCTTTAACGAAAATGTATTTATTCTTTCTCTTTTTTGTACATCTTTTAAATCTCTTGTATAAGCCCATAATTTAAAATTATAACTTAAAACATACAATGATTGTCCGTTAGAACCTTCTCTATCAACGACTTCTAGACTACCTAACACTTCTGGATTGATTGGGCTTAATTCAAATCTTTCACCATATAAATTTAAAGAAATTCTTTTGTTTCTAAAAACCTCTAACATAGCTTGTTCAAAATCATTTGTACTTTGACGGAAAGTTGTAATAAATTGTAAGTCGTATTCTAACTCTAAAAATACTGGAGGTGGGCAAATGTATTCTTCATAAACAATTCCTTGATTACCTTTTGATTTTGGAATAGAATAAATAACTGATTTATTAGATGAAGATGTTCTCGTTAATTTTTTAGTTGATTTCCTCCAAACTGTAAAGTATGGTAAGTTTAAATAACCTTTGTCTTTATCAAATTGTTGCGGATTTTCATATTCCATAGAAACTAAATCAGAATCTAAATTAATTAAATTAATTGTTTTTTCATTAATAGTAAATCTATTGTTAAAGGTATCAAACACTAATTTATCTAAATCTTCTAAAGTAATAGGTTTTAAAACAAAGTTTGTTTCTGGATCTACTTCATTTAAAATTTTATCTCTAACTATATCCTTATCTTTCTTTGGGACTCTTAAAGCCATTATTTTTCGTATTTAGGTAAGTTATTAGTTTGTGATATATTCTCAATTTCATTTTTTTACCCTCAACTCCATTCCAATCTCCTGGTGGCAGTAATTGTTCTGAGTCTGCTTGTACACATTTAAATACAACGGCATATGATTGTTGATCTGTTCCAATACTTTTTTTGTTTGAATCGGGAATAGTCTTATCAAAAATAAAATAATGTCTGTTTTTTGTTGCAAAATAATCCCCTCTTTTTGGATCTATTCCCAATTCCTGTAAATGCTCAATATAACAAGCAAATTCTAAAGTTAGAATTTTATTAGGAATTTCTCCCTGTACAATATCTGACCCTTCTTTTAATGTAATTACACCTTTAACTGGAATACCTTTAGGTTCAACAAAAGCTTTAACAATTAATTCGCCATAAAAGTTCTTTTTAGACTTTTCATAATCTACTTCAAAATATAAAACAGTGTGATTGTTTATATCTTCAACTAAATGTCTTGATGTTTTTAAAAGAAAAGCTCTAGACTTATCTCCGAAAAACTCTTTTCCAGATGGTTTTAAATCTCTTAATTTTGGCATTTGTTATTTTATTAACCTACAAAGAATCCTCTTGGTTCATTTTTATTAAACGACTTAGCTTTGTCAGCCATAGAGGCTTTATTTTCATATAATTTAACTAAATCACTTTCTTTTAAATCTTCTCTTAATTTCTCTTTCAAAGCTTCTTGTTCTCCTTTCGACTCCGATAATAACGATGCCCAATGCAACTCTATTTCATATTCTGATCCAGGAGAAGCAATTTTTCTAACTAATCTAAATTTAGCACCTAATGTGTATTTACTTAAAGCCAAAGCATAGTTTTCAATCCAGTTTTTAGCTACTGAGTTTAAGGCTGACCATGCAACGGTATTTAACTGTACTTGAGATGGGTTAGAAATTAAAACATTGTCAGCATCCTGTCCTGTTAAACCTAAAAAGTCTTTTTCATCAAAATAGTAATACCATAAAGAACTACCTGGTGCAAAGTTTAATGCTCTTCCTCCTGGCATTGGTGTCAACTCCACAATATCTCCCGAAATGTTATAGAAAAACTCACTTCTTAGAATTCTATTTCTTAATGACATTGAATTGCCTAACAACATTACATCAAAAATATTTCCTAAATAATTTAAAGGAGAGTTGTTGTAACTTAAACCTCCCATTGCATCAAACCCCCATAACGTTGATTGATAAATATCATTAGTAATTTGACTACCAAACATTGTCGGTTGAGCTTGCCACATAATTTTATGAATTCTTCTTGTTCCTGGAGTATACGGTGTTCCAGATTCCGTTGCCAAATCATAAATTTGTTGTTTATCTTTTAAAATAATATAATCCTTCTTCCACGGTGTCTTACCACCTACTCTTGCCATACTAGAAAACCAGTCAGACATTCTTTTTGTCAAAATACCGTTATCCATTACAAATTTATTTGTAAAATCAACGTCAGCATTTGTTCCTAAGATATCTGCAAATTTATTTCTAATTGTCCATTGATTAATTTCGTACATATAGTCCCGTAGTCCTTTGCATATTAAAGTCCTAATTTCACCCTCTGTTAGGGAAACATCAATGTTTTCAGCACCTAGCATAGTCATTATGTAGGTATATATCTCAAAAACCTCCTCATCTGTTATGTCTAAATTTGTTAAAGCCATTGTTTTTTGTGTTTATTTACTTATAAATAGTTCTTTTTTCAACATATTTACTTAATTAACAATATGACTTAAAGTGTTTAAAATCAAATATAAAAAAGTAAAATACGTTTTTTTAGTAGGTGATATTACTAAAGAGAAAGGTGATGTTTTAATTAATTGGACAACTCCTAGTTTAGATCAGGGGGATAAGATTTTTGAAAAAATTCACAAAGCTGGAGGCTCAATAGTTTTTAAAAATTGTTTAAAAGCATTATCAATTTATGGAACAATAGAAAGTAATAAAACAAAATTACTAGAAACTGATTCCTTTTTATCTAGTGCTGGAATTTTAGAGGTAAATAGATTATTACATTGTGCTCTTCCAAACTACAGAGATTACAAACAAGAGCAGGCAGATAAAATGTGTATTGAAACTCTTAACAAAGCTTTGTTTAGAATAAAAGAAACACAAAATATATCAAACCCAATATCTACATTGATTTTAAGACCTGCTCCTAAATCAATTATTGGGAACTTATCTTATAAAACGAAAAAGGAATTTATGTCTTTATTAATAAATACTCCTACAGAAATAGATGAGGTTAGAATGGTGTTTGAAACTGAACAAGAAAAAAATCTCTATGTTAAAATTTTTGTAAATCTTACGCAATCCCCTTTTAATAAAATTATGTATTTCTTTAATTTACTCTAATGGCTATAAATAACATCGAAGAAAGAATTCAAGAGTATTTTGGGACATCGGAATATCTACTTTTATTAAAAGCAAAGTTAAGTTCGGGAGAGAAGCTTAGTGTTTCACAAAGATTGTTAGCTAACAATATTTTAGAAGCTTATGCAATTGCTAACAATAAAAAAGAGTGGGTTAAACCAGCTATCAAACAATTTAAAATTGATTGGGATAAGTATGAAGCAAAAAAACCTTTTGACTTTCAAAAAGAAGGGATTAATTGGTTATTAAATATTGATAGAGCTATATTAGCAGATGAACAAGGGTTAGGTAAGGGTGTTCAAACACCTATAGCTGCCATTGAATCTAAGGCTAAATCTATTTTAATTGTTTGTCCAAAAATACTAAAGTTAAATTGGAAAAATGAAATTAAAATGTTCGATGATGAAACAAATATCGCAATTTGTGATTCGAAAAAATTAGATCTAACAAAAAAGTGGGTTATTATTAATTACGATAATGTAAAAAAACATTTAAAAGCTTTACAAAAACACAAATTTGATTTAATGATTTGTGATGAAGCACAAAAAGTAAAGAGTCTAAATTCTTTAAGAACCAAAGCCGTAAAAACTTTATCAAATAAAATTAAAAAGGTTTGGTTACTAACTGGGACACCTATAGCAAATAAACCAATTGATTTTTACTCCTTATTAAAAATATTAAAACATAGTCTTGGTAAGAACAAAGCTGATTTTGTGCGTGCTTATTGTGGAGGGGAATTAACTCCTTGGGGATACCAAGTAGATGGTGCTTCTAATTTAAAAGAGTTGCATTTCAAAACACAAGATATTATTTTAAGAAGGTTGAAGAAAGATTGTCTTTCTCTTCCTGATAAAATCTCTGCACCTATTGAATTAGAGTTAAGTAACTATAAAGAATATAAAACAATTGCTGAAGATTATATTAACAATAAGTACTTAGCTACAATTGACCCAGATTCAGAAGATTACGGTAAAGAGGTTAAGGGAGAACAGTTTATGGAATTAGCTGTTTGGAGAAAATATTGCGCCATGGAAAAGATAAAAGATGGCTCTACCTTTTCTTTAATAGATGATTCATTAGAAAATGATGAGAAGGTAATTGTATTTTCAAACTATAGAGATGTAATTGACTCAGTAAAAGAAAAGTACGGAGATGAATGTGTAATCTTATACGGAGGAGTTTCAGATGAAGAAAGAGAGAAAAGAATTACTCGTTTTCAAAATGATCCTAAATGTAAAATTATCGCTGCTAACATTATCGTAGCCGGTGCCGGATTAACTCTTACTGCTGCTACAATATCAATCTTTAATGATTTACCTTGGTCCCCTTCTGACTTATCTCAAGCAAGTGATAGGTTTCATAGAATTGGTCAAACTAAAAAAGTAACTCTTTATTTTCCTTTCTATAAAAAAACAATAGATGAGGTTATGTATCAAGTTGTACAAGAAAAAATTAAAAACATTTCTTTAGCAATTGAAGGTAAAGCAACAGAAGGTTTATTATCCGGAGATATTAGAAAAGAAGTTTACAATAAGTTAAAAAAACAAATTGATGAGTAACGAAATTCAAATAAATAATTTTTTAGAACAAACTAAAGAATTACCGTTAAATGAAAAAGTAGTTTTAGTTCAAAATTTTCTAAATTCTTTTGGTGCAAGATTTTCACACTTCGGAACTATTGATTTACCAGGTATGAATATTGTAATGAAAACCCCTAGACTCTTTATAGATAAAAATGTTAGAGAGGAAGTAATTACATTCATTTCTCTAATTGAAGAATACTTAAATTGTGAAGTTGTTTTTGTTAAAGAGCTGTAACTACTTCAATTAATATTTGATATCTTCTATCTAACATTATACGTTACTTTGTGATTTGCCCGCTGTAATTAAATTATCTAACTCTGTAATTGCACCATCTAATCTATCAAATAGTTCGTCTGAACCAGCTATATCATAAATGTCGTTTTTAATACGTTGTAACTCTTGTTTAAAGTTCATTGCTTTTCTTCTTGCAACTGCATCTTTAGGTAATGCCCAAACACCTTCTTTAAGTTCTTGTTTTGATTCGTGTAACTTTTTATTAACAATATTTTTTTGTTCTTCTCCAAGTTCCTTATAATCCTTTTTATACTTTTCTTGAGCTAGTTTATTTCTCTTTTGTTTTGTTTCAATATGTTCCTTATCACTTTCCTCAACATCTCTACTTTTTGTTTCTTCACTAGCACCTGACATTAAACCTTCTCTCAACGGTTTTTTATCACAACAATGACAATCGGGTTTTGATTCTAATATAACTTTTTTCTTAGTTAAACCTTCAACTAATCTTGTAAGTTTATTTAAAGATTCTTTTTCTTTAGGGGTAAGTATTTTACACATTATCTGAGTTTATATTAATAAATAGGAAATTAAATTTGTTTGTTAGCAAAATTTAGTTTATTTTTAGGTCGTTAATTAATAACCCTAAATAAATAAACATGAAAAATTTAATTTTGACTATAATTGGTATAGCTTTTCTTACAACTTTACTTACAACTTTTTTAAATGCTGGAAACAGAACTGAAATAACAAATGTTACCGTTAAAAAGTTAGTCACGCAAAACTTAGTTTCGGGAAGTTCTGACAATCTTGCAACTGAAATTCGTTATATTGTAGTGACAAATAAAGGTACGTTTCTTTGCGAAAATTCTATTCTAAACGGTAAATTCAACAATTCCGAAATCTTTTATAGTCTTAAAGAAGACTCAACTTATAACAAATTTGTTGTAGTTGGCATTGGAAAAACCATGTTTTCTGACTATCCAAACCTTATTTCTATACAATAATCTGTAACTCATTGATAATCAACACAATAGATTTCAATTATTTTCATTAAAAATTTGTAGATTCAAAAATTGTCCGTATCTTTAGGTATCAATATTAATAAAAACAAACACTAAAAACAAAACACATGCAAAACTTCAATTTTAGCCAATTTAAAGCACAAGCAGAAAAAGCTACTCCTTTCACATTTACTTTACCTTTAAGTTCAATTGAGCTTTTAGATAATGGTAGAATTGCTTTCCCGTTTGAAGGTAGTATGGTACAGTTTATCTTATCAGAAGGTGCTGTTGGGGATTTTATTAGTCTTTTAGACATGCCAGCCAAAATGGTTAAGGAAATTAATACTGCTATGGGTCCACAAATGCGTACTCGTTTGTTAACTTTTGTTCAACAATCTAAAATGGTTGGAAAAAAAGTTCCTGAATGGACATTTATTATTAACCGTTTAACCCCAAACACAATTGAAAGTATTGTAACAAAAAACTTGTTAGTTTCAACTGATGCTTACTTCAATACACTTGAAGGTTTAATGGATGGAGCAGATGGTAAAGTAACTGACTCTTTCGTTTCTCCTGACGGTACTGTTTCATTATCAACAAGTTTTGCTGGTGGTGAATTTGGTATTAAAGGTTTAAAAGATGAATTTTTTCATCCTGGTTTTACACTTAAAATTTCTCCAAAGGATGGTTTAAGTGTGCAAAACTTCATGAAACGTTTAGTTTGTGAAAATGGTATGCAAAAAGCCGATGGTCAAAACTACAGGTTAATTGATTTTAAAAACCCTGCGCAATTCTTTGAAATAATTAACATGGCAAAGAAGAATAACTTTATCCCTGAAACATTTGTTAACAAAGTTCAGTTAGCAAATAATACTTATGCTTCATTTGCGGAAGTAAAGTATGCTGCTGGTTTAATTATGAAAACCACAAAAAGAAAAATGGAAAAACATATGATTGATCAATATGTTCCTTTAAATCAAGTAACTGAAGCCTTTATTAAAAAAGGGGTTGATCCAATTAAATGGAACAACCAACAAGCACAAACTGCTATTACAAATGTAAAAGTTTGGGATATTATTAATGGTGTTACTTGGTTTGGTTCCCATGATGAAGGTTATAATGTTTCAACTCAAGCTAGAGTTGGGTTACAAGTTGCTGCAGGTAATATGTTTGCCGGAACTTATGACACTTCAAACTTAGTTGGTGTATCATTAGTAGATTAATAATTAAAAGTAACGTTTAACAATTATAAAAGCCTTGGTTTCAGTATCAAGGCTTTTATTTTTATTCCAAAATTAATATGAACAAAATAATCTTAATAATAGGATTCCCGGGAGCTGGTAAATCTAGTTTAGTCAAACTTTTTACTGACCAAGGATATACAAATTTAAACAGAGATACTTTCAAAGGTACTTTACTAGATTTTAATGCTGCCGTAGAAAATGTTGCTAAAGGACTTTATCATACCCCCATGATAATTGACAATACTTATCCAAGTATAGAAAGTCGAAAAGAAGTTATTAGAATAGCTAAAACTAATGGATATGAAATAGAATGTCATTGGTTGAAAACTACCCTTGAACAAGCACAAGTTAATGTTGTGAGAAGAATGATTAACATTACTGGTACTTTGTTAGACCCTAAAGGAATGATTGACTACAAACATCCTAATGTTTACGGCCCTGCAGTTCAATATAAATATAAAAAAGAGTTTCAAAAACCTACATTAGCTGAGGGGTTTGATAAGGTTGTAGAAGTTCCTTTTGTTAAGAACCCTTTAGGACCTGAATACAAAAACAAAGCTATTATTGTTGATTATGATGGTACGTTACGTAAAACAAAATCTGGTAATAAGTTTCCTGTTGAAATAAATGATATTGAAATACTTCCTAATAGAAAGGAGGTGTTACAAAAGTATTTAGATAAAGGGTATCTTTTATTGGGAGTATCTAATCAATCAGGTGTAGCTAAAAAGTTATTAACCCATGAAAGAGCAATTGAATGTTTTGAAGAAACAAATAGACTGTTAGGATTATCAATTGATTATCACTTCTGTCCTCATTCAGTGCCTCCTATTATTTGTTATTGTAGAAAACCTTTACCAGGGTTGGGAGTTCTTTTAATAGAGAAATATAAACTTAATCCTGATGAATGTATTTTTATTGGGGATATGACCTCAGATAAAACATTTGCCGAGAGAAGTAGTTTTAAATTTGCATTAGCAAGAAAACTTTTTGAACATAAAAAAACCGTTAGAAATTAATCTAACGGTTTTAATATTTATAACTCTAATTACTTAGACTGTTGTGCTCTCTTGTAAGTAATCGAATGATGTTATATTTTTCATATAAACAACTCCGAAGAACTTATTGTTTAACATCGCTGTACCAAATCTTGAAGCAATTTGTCTTCTTGGGTTAAATTCTTGTGGTTCAAGAACTACTGGAGATAACATATACTCAATGTAAGGACAGTAAACGTATCCTGTATCGAAGAATGATGTTCCTTTTCTTCCCATTAAACAAATCTCAGCTGGTAAGTTTGGATCTACATAGATAGTCCATTTTTGGTTTAATGTACCAATTCTTTCTACACCTGCTGCAAATTTAGTTCCTTCATCATTTTGATCAAATGGTTTGTAAGAATCTAAATTGTTTAATTTAGCTGCACCTTCTGCTGAAATAACGATCCAATTAGCTCCACCTTTCTTAGTAGATTTTTGGATTTTACCATTAATTCTATGCATTGAGTACATTAATGATTGGTTATAATCACCTTCTAAACCTCTAAACACTGTGTTTGCTGGATTTGGATCAATTGCGTTAGCAAAATCTGCCTCCCATACTTCAAAGTGTCCAGCTAAAGTGATTAACTCACGCATGATTAATCTATCTTTCTCTGCAGCTACTTCCTCAGCTAATAACTGTGTTAATTCAGCTTCAGCATCAATAGCATGGTATGCCATTAAATCTTGTGCTAATTCAACTGTCCAAGCTGTCTTCATTTTGTGAATTCTTGTCTCAATTGGAACTGATTTAATCTCCATCTTTAATTCTGAAGAGAACGCTGGATTTAATTCTAAATTTAAGTATTGTTTGTAACCTAAACGTAAAGCTACTGTACCTAAATTATCAGTTGTTGGAACGATTCTTAAACGTAAAAACTTGTTTGGTTGACCTGGACCGATAATACCATTTCCTGTATTTGCTGGACCTGCGTCTGATGTAGTGTTACCACCACCCACTCTACCAGTAGATAAAATATCTTCTGAATAGTTTTGAATTGTTCTTTGTACGAAGAAATCTCTTCCCATTACTAAAGCTCCTGCTGCATCAAATACTTCTAATGAAGCTACTTGATCCATTGTAATACCACCTACAGTTGTTAAATCGAAATCTATAACTGCTACTGACATTACACCAACACCTGTTCCTAAATCTACACCATTCTTTGTAAATACTGCTGCGTTAGCTGTATCATCAATACCAGAACGACCTGTGTTGTTGAAAGATGATGTGTTTGGATTCCAACCTCTGAAAATAACTTTACCTTTAGTATTGTCATATCCTTGGTTGTTGTAGTGACGGTCATAACCTGATCCAGATTCGAAAGAGTTACCAGCTAAAGAAGATGCTCCTCTGTAGTTTTCTGTTAAAGGCTCTTTAGTAGAAGATACTTTGTAATCTAAATAGAATGCAATTCCATTTGGATAAGATAATGGTTGTACTGAAATTAAATTCGGTGTAACCATTAATGCGTTTTGACGTCTAATCATCGGGATTGCGATAGTATCGAATACTGCCATATCCGCTGTCGTGTTATTTTCACGTAAGATTTGACGTTTTTGTGATTCAGCTAAGATGGCCATATTACCTAAGTCACGTCCTTTAAGACCTCTTAAGTAACCAGAACCCTTCCAAGCCTCAACTATCATAGATCTTTTTGAAGCCTCTGAACGCTCCATCAATCTACCTAGTTCTGGTCTTTGTTGTGTATTTGAAATTAAATTTTTCATTTCTGATTGTTAATTGTTTTTGTTTGTTTATTTTTAAATAGTGTTGTTTTTTCAAAAACTTTACTTTTGTTGTTATTTTTTATTTTTATTTAGAAAAATAAGCGAGACTTTTTTAGAATCTCGCTTATCTATATTTGTATTCACTTATTTATTTACTTTAGTAAGCTCTATGTCCGTGTCCATAATCATCTTCACTTCCAAAGCCTGATAGTAAATCAATTCTTCTTTGTGCTTCTGCGTTAGGATTAGACAATTCATCTGTTATACCATTTACAGAAGGTCCTGCTAATGACTCAGCTAAATACTTAACGTTAGAACCTCTCTTTATAACTGCCTCATTTAAATTTCTTACTGAGCTAGAAATACCTTTGTGTTCTTTTAACATTCCAGTTACTGATATATAAAGATCCTTAGCTTCTTTTAATGTTTTGCAAGAATCAAATTTCTTTATAATTTGTAACTTAGTTGTTTCGTTTAATTCAGGTAATACAGTTAATAATGAATTAGCTTTCTTTAACTTGTAATTTTCTAACATTAATTTATCATGTGACTCGCTTAATGTTACATACTTATCAGCTAAGTTTAAAAGAGCTTTGTTTTTTATAACTGACTCTTCTTTTAATTTAGAAACTTTAAAATCACCATCTGCATTTACTTTTTTAACTGATGATGCTGGCGCTGGAGTAGAACTTTTAATATCTTCCTCTCCTAAGTCCATTAAAGTAAATCCACCTACTGATTTAACCACCTTAGCTTTTGCAGCATGATTAGGTTTTTCTTGTGTAGCAGATGAACCTTCTACTGAACCTGGCTTTCCAAATTTGTCAACCAATTTAGTTGATGCTTTGAATCCATTACCAATAGTTTCATCGTTTTCTTTGAAAACAACTTTCTTACCAGTTCTCTTTTCAATTGCTTCAGTTAAAGCTTTAATGTTTTTACTCTTTACTGATTCCATTTTAACTTTATTTCCAATTAAGTCTTTGTCTTTTAAGTCTTGATAACCTAAAGCTCTTAATTCTTTATTTTCTGTTAATGTTTGATCATCAACAATTGAATTAATTAATTGGTCAATATCTTGTGGTGATGAAATTGAAGTAGAAGCTTCTAAACCTGCTCCAGTTAAATCTTCTCCTCCACCCATGTCCATATCTGAACCTCCCATACTTGGACCTGATCCTATTCCACCTGCCATATCTTCTGAACCACCTAAATCTTCTCCCATATCCATTCCTTCTTCACCTAAATCCTCTCCTCCCATGTCCATTCCTTCTTCCGCATTTACGTCAAGTTCTCCTGTCTCAGCTCCTAAATCTTCTGAACCCATATCCTCACCACCTAAATCCTCTGTAGATTCTAATGGATTAGTGTCTTCTAACTCGTCAGCTTCCATCATCAGGTTATTAACTGCTTCTTCTAATTCTTCATCCTCATCATCTAGACCCCAACCACTTAACTTCAACCACTCACTGTGTGCTTGATCTATGTCTGTTTCTTTGCAAAGGAAAAGATATTCATAATGCTCATCTAGTTCACAATACATCATATTGTTTACTGTTTCATACTGTTCTCTTGGATAGAGCAAGTCTATTTTATTAGCAGCTTCTTCAAGACTTTTTGCAAAAGTTATTCCTTCTTCATTATCATATTCATCACTAGTATGAACTCCAAAAAGTGTTAAAACATATTTATCACCACGAGTTGCATTTCTTGTTGCATATGCAGCTCTGTGCGGAAGAGTTTTTTTAACCGCTTCATCTAATTCTTCTTCTGACATTTCACTATCTGGGTTTAAAGAAGATTGTATACCTCCAAACTCACCACTTGGATGTAATTCGTTGTATTCGTTCAATTCTTCTTCTTCACCTTCTTCAGTTCCTGTTTCCATTTCCATGCCAGCTTCTTCCTCAGTTTCTTCTGATTCCATTTCTTCTTCAGAACCTAAATCATCAAAATTAAATTCCTCTGATTCACCTTCCTCTGATTCTTCCTCTTCTGTTTCTTCTCCAGTTTCAGAACCAACTTCATCTAAATCAAAATCAGTATCAAGATCAACAATTTGTCCGTCTTCTAATTCAAAATTAAACTCTGTTTCTTCTCCTTGTGAGTCAACAAAATCAATATTAATCTCTTGAGTTTCTTCTCCCTCAGCTTCTTTAAGAATACTTCTTTTTAATTTTTCTTCTAAAGACATTGGCTTCTTTGACTCAGTTAAGATACCTCCTGCTTTGTTAAACATTTTATCAACATATCTTAATGAATCGAATGTCTCATCAATACGTTGTTTGTTTATTTTATTTGCTTTATTTGCCATTTTATGTTATTTTTTAAATAAGTTGTTACCTTTAAATAGGTTTTGAAAAATAAAAAAGGAGAAAAGTTTATATTCCTTTCTCCTTATATATTTATATGTTTTTTTATTTACTTTAAAGCGATATATCTTTTGTAAAAGATATTAGCTATTTCATGATAATTATCTTCTTCAGCAGCTCTTGCTCTTCTTAAAGCTTTATCTTTATCAGTAATCTTATTAGCCATCATAGTTGATAATTGAATAATCTTTGATTTAGATCCTGCTGCTTTACTTATTATGTCTCTAATTCTCATTTCATCTTTAGCATCATAATCTCTTCCAATATTAACTTTACTATTTGTTGATGCTGGTTTAAAGGTTTGTTGCTTACTTACTGGAGCTTGTTGAACTACTGGTTGAGTTTTAGGAGTAGTAACTGGTGCTACTGTTTTGTTTGATGGTAATAAATGACTAAATTTTTTATTCTTTAAAGCCATCCATTCTTTCCATAAAGAAAAATAAGATCTATCAAAATAATCATTTGTAGGTCTTATTCCTAACTCTTGATACATTTTATACTTTTCCATTACAACTTGTGTAACAGCTTGATAAAAAGATCCTCCACGATATGAATCAATTAAACCTTGAAACACTCTCGTTCCTCTCTCTTTACCGTACTTATCTTGTAAAATGTCTTCCGCTTCATCTTGTATATAAAGATTTCTCCAATACGCAGTTGCGCTTTTAGTCATGCCTATTATATCAGGCCTTGCCATTCTAGTTGGTCTTTCTTGATCTAAGTCTTTAATCATTGATTGTGATTCTGTTAATTGTTTTTTTTCTGTTAAGTGTTCCTTATTGTCTAAATAATTAGATTGCATTCCATTTGCACTACCTTCAAACCAAATATCAAAAGTTGTATCTTGTCTTTCAGTTATATCAAATAGATTATTATTTGATATTTCCTCTGTGGCTTTATTTACTGGACCCCAACCGTGAATTAAATCAGGAATTACATTAAATAAATAATACCCCTCTAATTGACCTTTGAACTTTATATCAATAGCAGAATCTTTAAAGATTTGCCACAACATTTGTTTTACTTCTTCTGGTGTGTATAATGAATCTGTCATTAATTGTACAATATCAGTTTTTTATTAATTTTAAATAGGCTTTTTGATTAAATAAAATCCTAATTCCTCTATTAATCCTCCATTAAATGGGCTTGGATCATGAACTAGTTCTTTATCTTTATAAATTACTGCATGACGAAATCCTCTCGGAGAAATACCTGAAACAATCAAATAACCATGTACTCCTTCGTTTACCTTAGGATTATCTATTTCTCTTATTGGTGCCCAACCTTCATAAAAGTATCCTTTACTTTCAATAAAATTAATAAACTCAGCCACCCATATCTCTTTTGGAAATAAAGCAAAATGTGGAACTTCTTCAATTGACAGTTCAAATAAAGAAGCAACACAAGCTTGTAAACAGTTTCCAAAAATACCTTTTTCTGGATCATGCTCCGTAATTGTTTGTTTAATTGGAATCATTTATAAACGTTTTTAACTCTTCCAGTTGTGAAGTCACAACCTCAATATTGTTGTTTATATCATCTTCCCAAAATCTAACTAATTTGTAGTTTTGAGATTCTGCTAAAAATGCTTTTCTCTTATCATTCTCAACATTTTTTCTTTGGTTATCGTATGTAGGCTCTTTATAAAACTTAGGATTACTATGCCAAAAGTCTCCATCTACCTCAATTAAAATTTTAGTATTTTTAATTTTAAAATCAAATACACCATTCATTTTGGCATCTCGGATCCTAAATTGATGATAAAACTTAAACCCTAACTCTTCAAGCAGTTTAGCGAATTTATATTCCAATTTGGAAGGATGAAATTTATTATCTCTAATTAGTGATTCAGTCTTTCTGTGACTTTGTGCAATACGATTTTCTTCTTTACTCCAATATTCCTGACTTCGTTGATTATGTGCTAATCTATATTCTTCGTTATTTAAATAAAGTTTTTTCTTTTGTTCTGACAATAACTCTTTAACTTCATCTGTATGAGTTTTACCAAACATTGGATTTTTATTTCCAATCATTTTATCTCTTAACATTTCAAGTTTTTCTGGAGATATGTTCTTTCCCCACTTACCTTCAGTATTAAGTTTTTTTATTGTCTTCTTTGAATTGTTAATTGATTTCTCTGTTTGGAAATTATTTTTAATCCTAGAAATATGACCTCTAACATATTCATTAAAATCACCTATCTTAGATCTATAAATCATTTCTGTCCCACAACCACATTTGCATAATGGTGTTTCCCCATTATAAAAATACTCAACCAATGTAGCTGAGTATTTCTTTTTATGCCAGAACCAATTATGTTTTAAGAAAGTAGTCTTATCTTGAAATTCTTGCTTGCAATCTTTGCAAATATACATATTAACAAATTTATTAAGCGTATTCTAAATCTGGTACGTCATATGCTATTATCATCTTTACTCCAGCAATTGAATCTTCAGTCATATTTAACTCACCACTATCTAAAGATTCAATCACACAACCGTATAATACCCATTTTTGCATCGGTAAACCATCTGGTGATTCCATATAAAGAATTAAATCTTTTTTATAAGCTGCGGCATATCCACCTTTACCTGTTGCAAAGTCAGTGTGTTCTCTTGACCATTGCCATAGTTTTTGATAAACTGAAGCTCCAATAGCATCTCTAAATTCAATTGTAATATTTTCAACAGATGTCTTACCTTTAAATTTAGTTTCTAAATTCTTATATTGTACTTTAATAATGTTGTGGTTAACTTTAGGTCTAGCTGCACTAACCTGAAATTGAGTTGGTATATTCATTTGAATAGGGAACTCTAAAGTCCACAAATCTTTTCTGAATGGTTCAAATTGATTAGGCATAGAACTGAACAAACTTGATGGCATTGTATTTTATGTTTAAGTGTTTATATTTTTTGTTTATAAATAGGTATGAAGTATTTCGTTTTAATTTAAATTCATTTTGTTTTCGAAATACCTAGTCGTATATACATTTGGGATTCTTCTTATTGAAGTTAATTTGCCATTAGATAAATATTGTTTACCAAAATCTACATCAACCCAATCTAATTTACCAGCTAATCCTGGGTCTCCTTTTACTCCTGATGATGTATTTATTGTCTTACCTGTACCAAACTTTTCTGACACGAATTGACTATCTTTTCTATAATCAGTTCTTATCTTGTAAGGAAGATTGTCTTTTGTTACTTCCTCTGCTTTAAACCCTTCACCTTTGTTAGCTTTAATAATATTTACGATACTATTAAGGTTTATATTAATTAAATTAGTATCTCCAGGAAGATTAATTGTTTCTTGGTCAGTTGGTAATAATTTCTTCTTTAAAAGTCTTTCAAGGTGTTTTAAATTATCTACAGGCGTATAGTTTTCTCCATACAAAATGACAGTAGTTAATTTTCTTTGATTAACTATTGCAACATATTGCATACCTTGATTAAAAAAATCAACAATTAAAGTTCCTGGCGTTTTCTTTCCGTCTAATTTAAACGATACCTTTCCCACATTACAAGTATAATACCCGTTTGGGTTTAAACTGGAAGTTAATGTTTTTAAAGTTTTAATATTCTGTAATACAGTTTGTTTAATATTTTCTATTACAGCTTTTTTAATTTCTTGTAAAGGAACTCCATCTATTTCAGTTGCAGTTATTTCCGGGAAAGAGATATCTTTTAACTGTTCAACTCTTTCCTCTGTTCTAATTTGCATATGATCTTTTGGCTTTACTTGATCAATTACGGCTTCTAATAACAATAATACTTTCTTACTTTTCATTTAGCTATTTATGTAATATTAAATAGTAACAAAAATGAAATGTATTTACATGATTTATAATTTGGTGAACGGCAAAAGTTATATTGGTTCTACTTCAAACTTTTTAAAAAGAAAAAAGCAACATTTAGAAATGTTAGAAAAAGGAAATCACCATTCTTATAAGTTACAACGAGCTTATAATAAAGGGGAGTTAAAAGAGTTTGAGTTTAGAATATTAGAAAAATTATTGCCCACAGCTACAAAAAAAGAACTATTTCTTAGAGAACAATTTTATATGAATAGTCTCTTACTAGCAAACGTACCTAACTCAGTCGTTTTTAAGAACAGGAGTTATAACGTTTTGAAAGAAGCCGGAAAAAGAAGAAATAAAAAAAGACCCTTAGGAGTTAGGGTCTTTAAGAAAAAAAGAATAAGAAAGGTTAAAATAACAAAAAGGAAAATTTAGATATTTTTAAAAGATTGCATAAACTTTCTTGTGTGATAACTTTTTTTGTCTATATCGTTAGTTACAACTACAAATCGAACAGGGTCCCACAATCCAGATAACAATCCTTTTTCAGCACATTCTAATTCATAAAAAGACTCTCCTTGAAGAATAGTAATAGGTACAACACCTATAACAAGATAAACAGTACCCTCTTCTAAAGTAACATTGTCAGTGTTGATGCACATGACATAGGTTTGTTTTATAGACTCCTTTATAGGCTCTTTAACTTGTTCTACAGTCGTTTCCTTTTTTTTCTCTCTAATTAAAAAGGCCAGTATTTTATTTATAGTATTTGCCACTTTAATCTTTATTTAAAAAAACAAATTGTTTCCAGTCCTCTCTAATATTTCCGGAAATTAAGAAGAACAAATGCCCTGGAGTAAAAGGTTTAATTTTCAACTCCATATTAGCTTCTTCCGGTGTTCTGTCGTTCTTTAAAGCATTACAAGGAGAACAACAAGTGATTAAGTTATCCCACGAATTCTTTCCACCTCTTGATCTTGGATAGATATGGTCTAATGTTAATTCTTTTGTAGAAAAACAGTAAGCACATTTATACCCATCTCTTTTAAAGACATTATATCTTGTGATTGGAATTTTTTTATATGGTACTGTTACGTATTTTAAAATACGTATGACTGAAGGTCTATCATAAACCTTATTACCACCAGATAGTATTGGGTTGTTTTCATCAATAGATATAATTTCTGCCTTACCCTTAAATAACAATTTATAACCTCTTTTAAGATTACAAATGTTTAAAGGTAAATAATCACTGTTCAATACTAATATGTTAGCACTTTGCGGCTTTGAATTGAGTTTCATAATGAATTAAAGTTGGCTAAAGATAATAACTTTAATTCAAATTTGGTTAGTTTTTTAAATACTTTGCTTTGTTTCTTAAAAACTTTTCTACCCCTAATACACTTAACATTGCCTTCTCAGATTCAGTTAATCTTTGTAGAGTTAAATCTTTAACCACTTTCTTATCTAAGCCACATATACCGTTAAAACAAGTGCTTTCTGTTAGTATTTTTTTATTACTATTTGGTAAAAATAAACCTTGTTTATTTTCTGTTAAATTAAATACTTCAGATCCAAAATTCGATGCATTACTAACAACATCAGAACATACAAATTCTAAATCGTCTAATACAACATCGTGTCCGTGAAAGTCTTCTTCTACTGAACCTAATGCTCTTGATGAAGTACCTACTGACTTACCGTTTAAAATAAAACCTCTCACTTTTAATCCTAATGCAGAGTCGGGCATATAAGCATTTAATACTCTTACTCTTCCCCATACTTGTTTTCCTTTAAACCAAATATCATCAATAGTAGCACAAGCTCTGTCTAAACTAGGAACTGTACTAGATTCTGGATGGTCTAGTTCCATATAAGATAACCCTGTTGATACAAATTCATCCATATAACGAATAAATTCTCTTTTTAAATATTCAAAAGGATAGATTCTGTTATTTCTATTTACCTCATCTCCTGTTTGTAGTATTCCAGTTATGAATACCGGGATGTCTCTATTTCTTTTTAATTTTTCTAATTGTGAAGCTCCACCCTCTACCTCTAATAAAGGTAGCATTTTTGATTTATTAATTTTTCTACCATTTAAAAAGGCTTCATCCAAAAACTCACGTTCTTTTATTTTTTTCATTTTTAAATGTCTTTATATATTTTATTAACTAAACCCACTGTTTGCTTTTCAATTTGTTTAAACAAATCACCAGTTAACTTAGACTTATCTACATTTGCCTGTAAAGCAAAATCAATAACTACTTCTGCCCTCAAAGAACTGTTTGGTTCTAAAACTGGTTCTTCTTGAATTGTTGATTTACTCCTATAAAACACTTCACTATTTCTAAGCTGTAATTCCTTAGCAAGTGTTGATTGTTTATTAATTTCCTTAAACTTAATTAACTTCCCCTGTACTTCTTCAAACGAGTTACTTTGTTGCTTTAACTCTAAATTAAAACTAATACTTATACTTGTTGGATTTTCTTTATTGTAAACAAATCCTTTAAAATTACTTATTGGACTTTCTAGGTTTGGAGAGTCAATATTGATAACAAAGTCATTTAACCCCTCTTTCAATAAAGTTAATTTTAAAGCTGCTTCTTTTAATTTATTTTCTTTTAATAAGGAAGTTAAAGTATCTTCACACTCTAATAATAAAGTATTATAATATTCGTTATTTACTTCTTTATAAATATTTTTTAATCTTATAAAGCTTTCAGATAACTCTTTGGGCTTTGAACTATAACTTAAAAGAATTTTCTTTTCTAAATGATTTAACTCTTTTAAATTTTTACTTGTTTTTTCTAAGATCTGTTTCTTTGTGAACTTTTTTGGTTCAGAAACCTTTAACATTTCGTTTAATTGTTTTTCAAAATCATCTTCTATAACCTCGTTAATGTTAAAGTATTCTAACAACGAAGTTACTTCTTTATTAATTTTGTTCGCAGTGTTTTCTGATAAAAGAAACTTTACAGGTTTTTTAGACAGAGAGTTGTTGTATAAAGTAGAATACTCCTCCATTAAAGAAACTAAAACCGGTCTCTTCTTAATATAAGACTCTAAAGACTCTAAAATATATTTATTACCTTTAGACTTTTCTACTATTGTTCTAACTACTGCATAAAAATTTTGCATTAAATTCCTTTATTAAAAAAGTTTTTCAATTTTTCATGTAAAGCAAAACAGTCATCGTCATTTAATCGACGAGACTCTGCTCTAATTAAATTTAAAATTAACTCATACCTAGATTGTACCCACTCAGGCCCAGAACCTTCTTTTATAAGTTTCTTTTCCTTTTTCATTTTGGTTATTAATTAATAACCGTAAGACAATAACTCTTCTAAAGAAGTTTTAAAAATACCCCTTCTTCTTGTTGCACGATACTTATAAGTTAAATTATAATCGTATTGTGTTGGAGTTATTTGGTAAATGTTTAACCAATTTAATAAACGCAATGCGTTTTGTGTTAAAAATGCCATTTTCTGTGTTTTGTTAAGTTTATACTCTTAAATATGGGGCAGGTTTCTGTTTTTACAACTATTTTTTATTTCACCACAATTATCAAGATATTTCCGTGAAATTTATCTTGTTGAGAATCAATGAGTTACATATTTTCTTAAAAATAAATTTGTTTCCCATACAAAAGTGCCGTATCTTTAGGTATAGAAATTATAAAAACAATCATTTATATGAAAACAATCAATCCAAACGCAGCAAAGCACCTAATTAAAGCCTTTGTTACAAGGCCAGGAGTAACTTTTGAGAATGCAAAACATGCTCAATTCGAATTTGATCAAGCTCATCCAGGAGTAAAGTATTCGCCAGTGTATTTTTATCGTAACTTTGTATTACATGGTACGGTGGAGCGTAAAGCTGCTAAAGTAAAAGGTTTTTTAAACTCCTTAACTGCAGCAATTAATGTTAAAGAAGCTCATGAGCAATTTGAAACTCAATTCAACACAACAATTTCTTACCTTTACTTTTTGAACCTTTATATTTCAGTTTTTGGAAAAAAGCAAAAAGTTGCAAAGGCTAAAAAGGAAGTTAAGGTTGAGTCCGTTTCTTTAGCTGGTTTAAGTGCAAAACAAGTTATTGCCTTAGTAGCTGAAAAGTCAGGTGAGCAAATCACAATTAATGTGAAAAACAAAAGTGGTATTTTAAAAGCTGCTAACGGTATCCTTACTAAAAAAGGTTACACTGTAGCTTAAATAAAGGTTGGTTCGGTAGCTCAGCTGGTTAGAGCAGACCTGTAACAGGGTTTGGTCACAGGTTCGAGTCCTGTCCTTACCACAAATTAATAATTTTAAACAAATAAGCCATGCCAGATACAAGCGGATTCTATGTTTCAAAAAAAGATAATAGAGTAAGACCTATGAAAGGAAACAACAGGTCTTATTTTAGCCCAGATTCCAATTCTAAAAACCTTGGTAAGGCAAAGTTCTTAATTAAAGTATTTGCTAGTTATAACCATGAAGCAATTGCGAAACAAATTCGCGACATGGTTATTAAAGAAAAGTTAGAAGTATTTGAAATTTCTGTTAACGTAAAACAATAAGCAATATGTGGATGAAACAAAAATATGTTATCACTGAAGACAAAGTTATAATTGTTTTCCCGGAGTTACTTCAACACTCTGAGTTTAAAAAATTCAATCCAATTTCCGCAGGCTTTATTTCCTTCGGAATTAACGAACAAAAAAATCCAACTTGTTCTTGTTATGGTGAAAGTGTTTCTTTAGGTTTAAAGGCTGATGAAATACAAGATACAATCATTGCAAAACGACAACTAAATATGCAAGATGACTACTAAATTGAAAATTTAAAAAAATGAAAAAAACAGAATTAGAAATTCTTAAAGAGTTAAAGTTCGAATTTGAATTACTTTCCGACTTTACCACTCAATCTCAGGGGTATAAAAACCTTTGTGATAAAATTGAGAGGTTAGAGAAAGAAAAAACTGAGAAGGTTTTAGCTTCTTTAGAGGAAGAAGAACAACTTGAAGTTGTGATTAGTGCTCATTATGGAAAAACAGATCTTTCCCCAATTCTTTTTTTATTGTTTTTAGGACTTGTAGCTTATTTAGTATTTTTTTAATATGACACCAACTGAATTTTTAAATAAAAACTTTAATGGCCCAACAAAAGACGTTGAAAAGGCTATGGAAGACTATGCTAGGTTTAAAGTAATTGAAGAGTTACAAAAGCATATTGAACACCCTATGAAACCTGGGTATAGAAGACACGATATTATTAATCGTATTAAAGAGTTAAAAGGTTAACTATGTCTAAAGAATTTACCCCTACACAACTTAAAAGATTACCTGAAGAAGGCTATTGGGTTGCTTTCTTTAATGCTCCTCAATATCAATCAAAGACAGCTTATTGTATTAAGAACGGAAAAATTAAATATGCTCGATTAGATATAATCAAAGAAGAAAAATTTTTAGAGCATTCTTGGGAGACTTTATTATGGACTTGTTGTCCTACAAAAGGTCAAATAAAAGATCCAGTTACTCATACAACTTATGAGCATTTTAAAACACACAAGGAATTAACTACTAAATATCCTTTAGCAATCTTTGAGATTTTACCTTCGAATGATTACTAAGGTAGGCTAAGTTCGTGATAATACTTATCTAAATTATCTAAATCAATTTCATCTTTAAATACATCAATATAAGTAATAGACCTATCAGTATAAGTTTTACCCATTATTTTATTATAAGTTACAATTTCATCAATTGGTTTGTGACCTACAATTTGATGAAAGCCCGGAATTATCCCTTCTCTAGTTTCATCTATATCTGCCCAAGTAACTCCACCATAACCAATTCCACCACCCCATTTTGTTCTTTTCTTTCCAATATGATGTAAACAAGGGGCATCAGCAGAATATTGAATGTTATTTAAAATTTCTGCCAAGGTATCTTCTTTATATTTAGGATCATTTATAACCTCATCAACCCAATTATACCATTTTGTAGAAATCCCAGCGTGAGTCCAAAGATAATTCTCATATTGATAAGCTACTTGAAAAAGATCTTGATTGTCTTTGAAAATCCAATTTAATTGAGAAGCAATTTCAGGTCTAAACCCTCCAATATCTCTATTCCTTGGGTAATATAAATATTCTAAATCATGATTTCCCCATAATAAGATGACATTATCAGGATTAGCTTTTTTAAAAGCAATAATATCTAATAAATTATTTATCATAGGGTCATTTAATATTTCAAATGAATCTACATAATCACCAATAAAGATAAATTTAGTATTTGGGTCATTGTTTTTATTAACAATGCTTTTCCAATGTGCTCTTCCATGTAAATCTCCAATGCTAATGAATTTATTCATCATATATGAATTCGTAATAGGTAATTATTTTTTCATGTGGGTGCGAGAGTTTATATTGTTCTCTCTTTATCTTTCTTTCTCTCTTTGTTCCTGTAAATCTAATTTTAGGAAACGTCTCTTTTTCCCAAGATTTTCTTAAGTTTTTAAAAAACGCTTCTCCATCAATTGGGATGATTCTTCTCTTATCAGGGTTTACTTTACAATATTCAGAATCTTTAATTGCTTTATCTAAAGTTCTTCTTAATCTAAAGTAATTACTTAATTTCATTTCCATTGTGTTTTTCTATTATGCTTCCATGTTTTGTACTTTCTTACTTGATGTGGGTAAAGTTGTTTTCTTTTCCACTTAAACATTCCTTTAGGTCGATAAGTATTCCAACCTTCATCATAATAAATAGGATATTCATAATTAATCCAAATCTTTCTATAGTTTGAATTGTTCTCTGCTTTGTTTAATTTAGCTCTATTTCTATTTTTGCTCATTACATTTAAGTCCTTTGTTTAGAAGACCTCAATGCATATCAAATTGTTTTTTCATATTACTTAATTGTTTATAATAAAATTGGCTAATTCTTTTTGAGCTTTGGCTTGTTGTCTCTTTTGGTTAAGCAGAAATAGAGACATTCCAACATTTAATTCTTGTGAAAGCTCTATATGTTCTTCCCCTGATAAAGATTTTACATTTCCTTGTGCGTGAAATTCTTCAAGCATTTTTTCGTAAGTACTTTTATTCTCTACCATAAAATTAAAATGTTAGTCCTCGTACCAGGACTTGAACCTGGTTTAAATGCTTATAAGACATTTGTGCTAACCCATCTACCATACGAGGGAATTAAGTGCGCATACCAAGACTCGAACTTGGTTCTTCTGCTTATCAGACAAATGTACTAACCCATCTACTATACGCGCATATATTTAAACTAAAGGACAATAGAAGAATTTAACTTCTGTAACATGGGTTGCAAGCATGCGCCTATTCTCTCGGCCAATTGTCCTTTAATTTACTCAGAGGTCGAGGCGAGATTTGAACTCGCGATCCAACAAAGGATTACAGTTTTGCAGACTGTTGGTTTCAACCACTCACCCACACGACCTTATTTTAGTTGCCCTTAACAGAATCGAACTGTTTCAATTTCGGTTTGTAATACCGACGCTCTCCCACTAAGCTAAAGGGCATTATACTTTATTTAATTTTCAAATTTAATTCATCTAACTCGGTTGTGGTAAATTGCTCGCCACTTTCTTCACACTTATAAAACTTAAATAATTTAACTTTCATCTTGCCTTCTTTACTGGTAAGTCTAAATTCTGTTTTCAAAACCATTTCTTTACCTGTTATTGGACTCTTCATTATTTAATTTTTATTAATGAATTGTTTTTCAACGCCTTATTAATATAACGCATTAATGTTATTGCTTTGATTTTACTTTCAAACGTTGCTGTACCTACATCTTCTCTATCATTCATGTCCACTTGAAACATATAAATACTTTTACCTGTGTTTATTTACTGAATAGTACAATACTCCAGCGATAGCGTGAGAAAACTCTGCAACATTGTTGTTACCTACAATTTCTTTAATATTAATTCCTTCTAACATTTTTAAATAAATAAATGATCAACATCTGTTACTAAACTCTTTTCACTTCTTGAAAGAGTTTTGCTTTTCAATCCTTCTTTAGTTTCTAATTTACGTTTGTAAGCAACAGCTTTTCTTTTAAAATGCCAATCTAATTTAATCCTTAATTTTTTAATCATTTTTACCTCACTTTCTTAATTTTAATTTATACTCTTTTACTTTTTGTGGACACAGGGGGAATCGAACCCTCTAACGAAACTGTATGCAAAACAGTCGGTCTGCCTTTGACTTCTGGCCCATACGTGCAGTAGAAAACTTTCTTTTCAAAAAGTGCAACCTCCTGCAGAACATTGCTTTGCGGAAATACGGAGAAACGATCTCCGATTACTGATGTGACAGACCAGCGTAATACCCTTATACGATACTTCCAATTTAACTAATTTAACTAATTTTTAATGAATCAGTTAGAAACATTTTGCGGAACCGAAGGGAGTCGAACCCTCTGTTGGGATAAATCCACACTTGAGTGACAGTCAAGTACACCAGCCGTTATGCGCCGATTCCAATTTTACTTTGTACTCCTAGACGGTACTGACCCGTCTTTTCCGGGATGAAAACCCGACGAACTACCTTTATTCGATAGGAGCATTACTCTTTAACTTTATTATATTTACTGTTTCCCTTCCCTGAGCAACTTCTACTACAATAAACATTTTTCTCTTTACATAAAGCGCCACAACCTTTACACGTATTATTTAATTTATGGTGTGGGTTTCCTTCGTATAATCTAATAAAATCACCACCATACTTTTTAACAACATAATCAAAAATTTCTTTTAAATCATCCTTATAAAGGACTTTTAACTTTGGAACTGCTTTTTGTTTTTCAATGAACTGTTTTGTTTTAAATCCTTTAATTTCTATATAAGAATCATCTGACAAAATAAAATCTGGATAATATTTGTAAGTTTTGTTTTCAAACTCGTAATCAAACCCTTGCTTATTTCTTGCAAACTTTATATTATGATCTGTATTATAAATAACATAAGCTAACTCATAACTACTATCACAATAATATCCCTTATACCATCCTCCCTTACCTCTACCACTTCCTTTTCTATAGCCGCCAACATTATTATTTCTATTCATTGAAGTCTGGCTTCTTAAAAGACTACTACACTTTTTAGAACAAGTCTTCCTACGCCCTGAAGGTCTCTTTTCAAACAATGACTCACAAATAATACAATTTCCATAAATACGCACAACCATTCTTTTTGTTGCTATTTTCTTTCTTTCACTATTCTTTGCACTTTCACTTGCTTTCTTTTTACTCTCCTCTGTTCTTATATGAGAATTTGCACATGCTCTAGAACAATGTTTTGTATACCTTTCATTCTTATACTTAAACTCCGTTAGGTTTAATTTATATTCCTTATTACATTTCTTACAGTTTAATGTATACTCATGTTTTTTAGGAGTATGTACAGGAACCCTACCTTTGTATAAGAGTTTTAAACCCTCCGCTTTCTTAAAGCGATTTGGATTATCTAAACAATTACTAACATGACCTCCATATTGTTGAATTTTTGCATACTCAATTTCCTTTTTACAATACTTACACTCTTTTTGCATTTATATTTTATTTTAATATAAATAGTGTATTCCCAACAAAAATCGAACTAATGTTGTCCTTGCCGCTAGACGAACGGAGCATAATTTTAATTTTAACTACCAATAATATTAAAGAACAAAAAACCCGTTAAACTTTTATATCTAACGGGTTTCAATTTTTTTTAGTTTTAAACTTCTACATTCAAACCAATACCCGTCCTGAAGCTTCCTCTGCTTCCTCTGCTTCAATAGCAATTGCATCTATACAATCGACTACTCTAGATATGATTACTAATGTGTTCATTTTAACTTTGTTTTTAATTATGACCTAAAATTACGAATAACTTTTCAATTACCAACCTTTAGGGCAACTTTGTTTTACTCCTGTTGCGGCGGGCTGGATTCGAACCAGCGATTTCTAGATAATGAGTCTAGCGAGATGGGCCCCTTCTCTACCCCGCAATGTTATTACAAATAGTCTCTTATTTATAATTATACCCTAAAATTAGATATTTTTTTTCATTGCGCAACCTTTTAGGTAAACTTTGTTTAAAGATTACATATAATCATCTAAAGAAGTTATTACTGCTTTTTCCATCATTTTATCAAAATAATCCCCATAATTATTTTGCATAATACCTTTTATTTGTTCAGGCGTGAGCTTTGCTACTTCTCTTTTTAATTCAGAAATATTAACTACTGCGGATGGACCACCATCCATCGCCATAATTGAAATCTTCTCTCCCTTTACTTCGAACTCACCCATTGAATTTAGGCCATAAGCTAAATCAAGTATTTGTTTGACGACCTCATCAACGCCTATTGTTCTATTTTCTTTTAGAATTACTTTTTTATTAGTTAGTTTCTCTAACTGTTCTATTAATTGTTTTGTTGTATTCATTTTATTTATTTATTTATTTTATAAGTTGTTTTCTATTAAATAGTCAACTTATTAAATAAAAAAAAGATATAGATAATAAAATTTCTATATCTTTTAATGGTGCGCCTGATAGGATTCAAACCTATATAACCTAAATTAAGAGTTTAGTACTTTAATCAATTAAGCTACAAGCGCATTATACGTTTTCGTGACTTCTTTTTCATTATTTCTTTAATCTTTTTAAATGTTGTTTTGTTTTACTGAATATTGTTAAAATAAAAAACCTGGTAGTGTTTAGTTCTACCAGGTTCTTATTATTGCGTCGTTTTAAATTTCTTGTTACTTAAAACAATATAATATCTGGTAGTGATATATTTCTATACCCTCTATTAAAATTTTTACCAAAATACTTATTAAACTTTTTCATAACTTGCGTCGTTTTAAACTTTATTATACTCTTTTAAATATGCTCTTATTTTTAATTATGACCTAAAATTAGATATTTTTTTCTTACTAGCCAACTTCAGGGGCATCTTTGTTTTAAATTATTTCGTTTAGATGACGAATATATCCTCCTACTCGGTCGCTAACTTTTTGTAACCTATGCACAGAATCTTCTAAAACAACAAGTGCACTAGAAGCTTCAACCTCACCTTCATTACTACTTACAACACACTCTTTCTCGTTAAATCTATGAACTTTTTGCAATTTCTCGTTTAGTACAATCATTTGTTCTTCTAGCAGAAGAATAGTACGTTTTAAATCCGTATTTAACCTCTCTAATGCTCCACCTGGGTCTTTGCTTTTATTTTCCATTTGTTTATTTAATTTGTTTTATAATTTAAACAATTTGATTTAAGTGAGCAAGACTTGCTTCTAAGTTTTCACGAACTCTTGTTAGTCTTCCTAAAGATGTTCTAAAAGTATTAACAACAGTTCCTTCATCATTTGTTGATTTAGTTTCCTTCTTTACATCTTCACCCGTACTGCCTGAATGGGCTGGTTCAATCAGATAAAGTTTCTTATTTATCTGTTCTGTAAGCAATTCTAGTTCATTAACGTTAGTAAACAATATTTCGTTTAATCTTTCTAGAGTCGGTTTTGGTTTTTCTTGTGTTTTTTCCATTTTATTTAAATTTGTGTTTCTTTTTTATTTTCTTCTTGTTCTTGTTTTTCAATTTCCCTAGATATTCTTTTAGCTCTCTTTTGATCTTTTGCTAATTCATTCATATCTAATATAACATTAAATGTCTCTGTTATAAATCTAAATCCTTTAGTCTCATCAACTAATACACATTCAGACCTAGCTAAATCGTTATATTTAACGAATGTACATCTAATCTCTGGTTTGTAAGAACATAATACGACTGCACCTTCTTTAAAGTTTTGCTCTTCGGGGGTTATATTAATAAACTTACAAGTAGGAATTCCTGACTTTGAAAGGTAATTTTCTATTTCTGCCATTTAGCGATTGTCTCCTGAACCAGAAATTTTTCCTTCTACAGCTCTTTTAGTTAATTTATCAATATTAATTTGACAAACTTCTTCAATCTTATATCCTAATATATTACTAATTAAGATTAATTGATTCCAGTATTCTACTAATACATTATAAATTACTTCTAATTTAGCTTCAGGAATAACCCCATTATTATCTCTAATTGCTTTTTTAACAATCTCACCAATTGTACCAATTAAGATTGGTAATCTAACTAAAGATACATGATAATCAGCTTGCATCTTTTCTAAATCCTCTGCTGACTTATTTGCGTTAAAGCTTGAATTTAAAAATCTTTCTGATAATTTAAGCTCGTCTGCCAAACCAACTACATACCATGTGTTATCTCCTAACTCTTTAATTACATCTTGTAAATTAAACTCTTCTGTTTCAGAAAAACTCTTTTCTAATAACTCACCAGACTCTCCTACTAATCCAAATAAACAATATGCATAATTGTTTCCTACATTTGGGTAAATTCTTGTTTGTAATGCTTGTTGGTTGTAATCTTTAATGTTCATTTTATTGTTTTATTTGTTTTTGTTTTAAATTATTAAATTAAGCTAATATTAAATGCAAAGCTTCTAAATAACCTTACATTATCTCCTATTACTTTTTGTTCTTTTGTAGAAAGAGTCATATGTAAGTTTTCTGCTAATTTTTTAGAAGGTTTAGTTAAGCTTAAAGGAACTAAATTATCGTTTGAAAATTTTACTCCTTCATAACCATACATAATTGGTGCTGAAGTATCAATTGACTTTATAAATTTGTGATTTTCTTTTTGGTAATAAGAAAACTCTTGTGGAGTTGCACAACCTAATAAATGTAGTTTCTTAAATCTTGGATCTCCATAAAAATGTAAAATTAAATCTTCTACAACATTGACTCTGTGTAACTTATCTTCCCCTTTAAAGATATCATATGGAATAGCTACTACATCAATTTTAGGTTCATTTAAATAATGTTCGTATAATTGATAAAGTTCGTCCATTGTATTACCTTGTAGAACACCAATAAACTTTGGGGTAGATTTGTCACCATATTCTTTTATGTAAGAGTCACATCTATTCATTGTTTCTTGCATATCATGTAATTTGTCGGGAAGAATTAAATGAGAAGGTTTATATTCCTCCCCTGTTTCATACAACATACTAGAGATTACACTATCTCCTAATTCAAAAGCACTATTGTCTAATATTGAATATTCATATTCTCTTACAATTTCTTTGTAAAAGACAGCATAACTACCATCATAATGTTTTGATTCTTTATGTAATAGATGAGTTAATAAATAAGGATAATCGTTAATAAGAAAGTGTTGGTCGAATAACGCAACAGGTATCTCGTGACTAATTAATGGTTTTTGAATTTTCATGTTTTTTTATTTTTTTTACTATTTAAATTTGTAAATTATATTTTAATGGCTCAAACAAAATTTATATTAAAACGTTCATCTTTAAGAAAAGATACACCAAAGTTTTGGCATAGATTAGGGAATGCTTTGTTAGCAATTACACCGTTAATTCAAGGTGTAATTATGCAAGCACCTATATCAGATAAAGCTCAAGCATGGGGGATTTTCTTAACAAGTTGTTTAACAGTAGCAATGAAATTTTTATCCTATTTCTTTGTTGAAATAGACGAAACTAAAGGACCAATTGATGACATTATTAACTAAAATTGCTTTAATAAACAGATTTGAATTAGAGATGTATCTTTATTGGTTACTTCCTATTATCAGTAAGTTTATTTAAAAGTATCACTACATCTAATTATAACATCAACTGCTTCAGCAAAAGATTTTACTGTAAAATCTGCTTCTGTTTCAGTATTATATCTATGTGAAACTTTAACACTGATCTTATCTTCTGGCTTTATGTCTAATACAAGAGGTGAATCATCAACTAACAAATCACAACATTCCCATTTTTCTTTCCACTCATTAACAAAAACAATTTGTGGCAAATCAATTGAGTGCTTTAATAACCATTCAATTGTTGCTTTTCTAGCTCTATAACTAGGTTGTTTAGTAATTAGTTTTAACTCTAATCCTTTACTTTTGCAATAAGGAACTAAAAGTTTATTAAAACTCGTCATTACATCATTATAACACGGTGCATTTTGTAACATACTTGTTGTATGTTGTGAGTCAAAGCTCCATTTTAAAGCATATTCTTCTGGAGTATACTCAATATCTGTAATAGTAAGATCTCTAATTTCTTTCCAAGGATAATCCTTAAACCAATCCCAATGTTCTGCTTCACAAACTACTGTTTTGTATTGTGGGAAACATTTAACAAATTCTTCATTATAACCTTTAACATAGTCTCTTAAAACACCATCTATGTCTACCCCAATGATAGTGTGATGTCTAGTACCTATTTTATCTATTTCTACACTCATATTTATTAATTAATTTGTCTATTATTTTAGTGATTAAACAAAAAAACCTAGGTTTTTATGCCTAGGTTTCTATTGTTAGATTTGCATCAAAAATTACTTACGTCTTGCAGTCATTTTCTTTGCCATTGCAACGATCTTGTCGTTATTTCTTCTGTTCGCTAAAACATTAGAAACGTGTGAAGGAGAATATCCTGCACGTTCTGCAATAATACTAATTTCTCCTACTCTTAATTTTCTAGAGATTGAAGATAGCTCTAAAGAGCTTGTTGGTGTGTTTGATTTAGCCATAGCTGTTTTATTTAATTAATTATTTAATACTTAAATTTGGTTGTAATTTATTAACCATTTGCCTTATGGGCAACTTTTTATTAAAATCAACTTACACTATACGATTAGGTCTGCGAAACCTAATCTAATTAATTCTTGCCCGCTAATGAAATAATTATCTGTTGCCATTTTTCTTTCAACATCCTTTTCCTTTATTTTAGTATACTCAGTGTATAACCCGACAATAGCTTTTTGTTGAAACACATTTGCATCATAATTATTTTTAGCCATTTCTGGATTATGAGAATATTCAAATCCTCTAGAATAATGAATCATAAATTGTGTTCTTTTAGATATGAATCTTTTTGTTCCTACCACTGCAATTAGCGTTGCCGCTGACATTGCATTAGCTAAAATGTAAATGTGAATTTGAACTAAATCTTTTTTTGCCATCTCAATATGAGATGCTAAATCTAAAGCCTCATGTACCAAACCTCCGTAAGAATTAATATAAATTTCAATTGGATTTATACTTTTATCAACCTTTCTTTTATGTACTTCTTCTATAAAAGGAACAATTATATCTCTAGAAAAATGATCGTCTATTTCACCGTAAATAAAAAATCTGCCATCTTTGGCAAAATTTTTTGATTTTGGCTCCATTTCAAAGTCATCATCTGCGTGAGTCTTATCAATATGGACTGGTTTATGGCTGTTAGTATTCTTCATTAATTTTCTATATTAAATGCTTTTGAGCTATCAACTCTGTCATCATAAACGAGAACCCCTTTATTTTTCATATATTCTAAAATAGCTGATTCTCGAGCTGTTCTAAAGTTTTTACGTTCTTCCTCTTTAATTGAACTTTCTGTACATATTGTACCGCAGTTTGGTGTCTCATTTATTTCAACTGAGTGCAGTTTTAAAAGCGGATAACTGAGAGTTAAAATTTCCATTGCAAGGTAAACTTCTTTGGCAATATTTTCTACTGACGGATTGCAGTATATACCTTCTCCATTTAAAGACATTAGCCAAAGTTTAGATCCCATTTCTCGTACTAGTGCAATAGGTTTTTCATCACAAGGATTTAAAATCATTCCATGATCTAAAATATCATCAATCCATTGCATATAAGTTCTTTTAATTTCTTTAAAATCTAACGCGTAACCAATTGATTCACTTTCCTCAAATGAAAAGTTTAAAGTGTATAAGTAAGTATGTCCATGTAACTGAAAGCATTTAAACTTTTCATTCATGACTCTGTGACCTGAGTCGAAGCTCCCTTTTCTGTGTATTATTTGCATCTTATTTAATTATAATGTTATTTATTAAAAATTCTTCAGTTATATTTTCTTTAGAAATAAAACCGTATCCTAAATCTGAGAAGTTTTTTTCGAGATCATCAAAGGCTAATCCTTTATCAGTAGCAATGTGTGCTTTTGTTACAATAGTTTTATTATTTTTACATCTTTTTGCAAGAGATGTCATGTCTAAATTATTATTTTGTTTTGATGCTGTGAGTCTAGAGCAAAAAATTCCTGCTGGTGTGATATACAAACCTTTACAATTATTACCTATTAATAATTTATTTAACATGAACTCTTCTCTTGTCGCTTTTACAATTTTTTTCTCTTTAACATTCCAGTAAGAAGTTATATCTTTTTTTACTTGCCCTCGCTTTCTTTTTTTTAATTTTGCTATTAAAAGAACCCTTGCTTCTCCCTGAATCCCTGCGAAACTATTTCCTCCTTCACCTCCGCTAGCTATATTGTAAAACTCTTTAGATTCTACGGCGTTAAAGAGTTTTATCCATTTCTTTTCTCCTTCTCTACATTCTTCCTTAAAACTATACCTCTCTAATATAATCCTTTCAAAATGTTCAATACCGTATTTAGCAATAGCTCTTTTTAATAATTTCCCACTACAATAATTATCTTTTTCATTACCTTCGTACTTTCCGATGTACTTCTTATTGTTAATCTTACATATTGTCAAATATACAAACATTCTTTTTGTATATAAATAGCTCCATACTCAGAAAATTTAGACTACTGCACTTTCATAAAGTTGGTAATTTCTTCCTTGCTCATTTTATCTGGGAAGATACAGTATTTTCTTTCAACACCTTCTTTAGGTAACATATTTTGCAAATTCTTAATAGTTTGTTGTAAATCTCTATCATCTTTAAAAATTAACAAAATTGGTTCCGATTCACTATCAATGATAGTATTTTTTATTTTTACTTTCATTTTATCTTTTATTCATTATAAAACTTTTTTCCACAAATACACTCTAATGTATTAAAAGGAACTGTTCTTATCCAATATTTACGTTCCCTATTACAATCAGGACATTTGTCTTTTCCATACTTACTTATCTCTTGTTCTCTAACTTCCCTACTTAATGATAAAGAATCTTTTATAAAACTTTGTAATGACATTTTATTTATTAAACATTAAACCTCTCATCACCACATCTTTATATGTAGGAGCTGTTACTTCACCCTTTTCCAAAACCTCTTTAATTTGGCCTAATATAAAATCAACCCCTAAATCAGTTAGGGTTTCCTTAGTAAATTTAACTTCTAATTTTACGATTGGTACAAAAGTATTAGTTTTAAAGTTAAGTGGATATAATATAAGTGGATATAATAATATTCCTACTTCTCCTTCTTTTTCTTTTATTGCCTCTTCATCAACCTTTAAGGGTGTAAATGCCAAGGTATATAAATAAAGTCTATCACCATTAAACCTTGTTTCTGTTGTCTTACTGTTAGGTAATTGATAACTTAGTGTCCTGTGAGAATTTCCATCTATAGGGGTAAGCACTTCTAACGAAAGAGTTTTCATTTCTACTGGGCTTGTTTCTCTTTCTATTGGATTTGCTAAATCATAATTAATAGTTTTAAGTTCTCTTCTAGCACTTGTAAATACAAATAAAGGGCGACCACTATCACTAGTTTTTTTAGGAGTTTTATTATCTTCTTCTAATTCAAAGAAAGGGGATTGTAATATGTAAATTTCTTTTACTCCTCTAAACTCTTCACATAAGCATAGTTCTTTTACTTGTTCTGCTGTTAAGTCCATGCACTTTAAAACATCATGGTTAATTAAACCAGGTTGTTCAGTTTGTATTTTTTCTAAAAATTGTTGTGTATTCATTTATTATTTATTTATTTATTTATTTATTTATTTATTTAATCGTACGTGAACTTTTCTATAATTAAAACCAGTTGCATCAACTTCTTCTATAGGTGAAAACATAAAACAATAAAGATTAATTTTCTCACTAGTAAATTTAAAATCCCCTGTTCTATAATTTGGGATTTCGTAAATTTTACTTTCAAGCTCTCCATCGTTTGGATATTTCCAAATCCCAAACTCTTTTACATTACTAAACTCGTCACAAATACATAATTCTTTAAGCTGTTCTTCATTTAAAGCAGCTGCTGGTAATATACCGGAATAGATGTCTTTTGTTCCATCACTATTTTTCATCCCTCTAATCCATAGCTCTTGATTCTCTTCTGCTATTTTTCTTAAAAATTGTTCTATTTTCATTTATTTATTATTTTATACGTCTAATGTCTTGTCCCACTTAATACCTTTTTTACTATTATTTGATCTTTTAGTCCATGCTAAATTAGCTAAGCAACATGCCTCAACTGGCGTCTTTCCTTCTTTATAATACAAAATTTTCGGTTTAATATGGTCTAAAGTTGGATAATTTTTATCTTTAAAAGATAGAGAAAGATTGTTTTTTATATACTCACCATCAATGTAATCTAAACCGTCCCAATGCTCTAATAAAAAAGGTTTCATTTTTCTAATTAGAGCATTACATTTTCGCCAAAATTGCTTCCAATTAGCATCCTTCCAATCAATCATAGTACCATTCTTAATTTTTGTTGTTTTCATTTTACTAATTGCCTCTGGAGAGTTTGAAAACTTTCTACCAATTAATATTAATTCCTTAGTATTATATTTATCAGCATGAACACTTTTATGTTTAAAATAACAAGGTTTACTGCAAAAATAATTTACTCTAATCTTATTTTTTCTAACCTTAATATCTTTGTTACAACTTGGACAAGTCTCATCTTTAAATCCGTAAGCATATTTACAATGTTCACTACAAAATTTACTTGTATGACTTTTTACAGTTATACTTACAAAACTAACTGCACAATTAGTACAAATATACTCTTTACTTGGATCTTTTCTTTTACCTTTCATTACCCGTTTAATACTAAATAGGCAATTCAAAGTTTTATTCCATGAAAAGGTTATTAAACATCGAGAGTGCGATCCCAAGCGGAGATGTGAAGTCTTGTCATTCCGATAAATTTATATTTCTTGGCCATCTCTAACACAAATCTAGTTCTTTCATGAAAGTTTTCTTGTGAATCTAAACCTGGCATACAAACAACGTTTTTCAAAGGAATGTTAAATGGTTCTATAAAATCTTTAAAAATTTCTTTTACATCTTCTTCTGTTGAAATAACGAACTTGAATTGGTAGTTAGGATGTTCCATGATTCTTTTAATAGCTTCAGGGATAATTCTTTTCTTTTCAGTCATCCCAGAGTTTGATAGTTTAGGAGAGCAATTTATTTGGTTTAGCATTTCAAAGAAAGGTTTATCAATTACTACTGTTCCATTTGTCTCTATTTCACTGTATGCAGCAGGCCAATAGCCTCTTTGTGCTAAATCAGGAATTAAACTCTTTGCATTTTCATCAACAGAATACCAATACCTAAAAAAATTTAAAATTGCTTCCTGATGTTGTTTAATTGTTGGTTCACCACCAGTCCAAATAACATGAATTAAACCAGATACAATATCTTCGTACAATCCTTGCTCTTTCCATCTATCAATTAAATATTGGAAATCTCTATCAACTCCTCTCCACAGCCACTGTGATGTTGAGTCGCAAGTCCATGTTGCTTTACCTTCTAACTCTAAATCTCCCTTAAAAATTTCACCATCAGCTAATGTTTTTTCTTTCATTAGTTTATTGGTGAATAGTTGAGACATTCCACAATTTAAATTACACATTCCTAATCTTACAAAGTAAGAAGGTACACCGGTACTCTTTCCTTCACCTTGAACAGAGTAGAAGTCTGAACTTATTAATAATTTATCGTTTTTAATTTTTGTCATATGTTTTTTATTCTTTAATTTTTGATTCAAAGTAGAACTTAACTATGTATTGAGTACCATTAGTATTTACTACACTTATTGCTCTATAAGGACCTGGTGTTTTAGGTTGTACCATGTAGCCCCCAATTGGAAATCCAATTAATGTTTCAATAACCTCTTTTATTTTTTTAGAGTTTACAATAGCATCTACTTGGTGCTTTTTGTTTAAAGGACCAGTTCCGTTTTTAGATCTCTTTTTTCTTTTCTTTTTAATTGGGGGTTGTTTAACTTCTTCTTTAACCTCCTCTACTTCTTTACTTGTGTTGAGTAAAATATTATTTTCCTCTTCTAAAAATCTTCTTATTTCCTCCTCATCATCTTCATCTAATTCATCTACGTGTGAATTAAAAACCGAAACAGAAGGTTTTGCTACTACAGTAGGTTGCTGTTGTGGCGGAGGTGGTGGTCCAATTTTAGTATGAGAAACAACCTTTCCAGTGCGAGAATCAAACTCGTACTCTTCTTTCTCTTCTGTTAAAATAACGTATTTAGCAGGTTCAATTAAATCTTGCAAGACGTTATTTATAATAACTTTTTTACCTATTTGCTGTTCAATTAATACTTGAACAATATTTTTGTTAATTGCCATTAATATTTAGTTCTTAAAACTTGTATTACATCCCATGCATCCTCTAAAGCATCATGAGAAACTGCTATATTTTCTATACCAGCTTTTTCTTTACACTTCTCTAAATTTGGTAATTCTTCATCTAACAAAGGTTCCCAATATAAAATTGCTGGATCCAATACCCTTTGCCTTACTTGAATAAACTCTCCCCAACGTGGTACATGGTGGTTAATCCACTTTAAATCAAATCCAGCAACATTTTTACCCGCAACATTTATTTTAATGTACTTTTTATCTCCTAATCCATTTTCATGTAAGAAAAAGAAAAAAGCTTCAGCCAATTCACTTACTTCAATCACGTTATTTTCCCTTTGTTCTTCCTTAGTCATTGAATTAACTAAGTTTAATTTATCCCAAATTCTTTTGTGCATTTGTATTGGAAAAATATCACACTTATAAGAATCGCTTTTTATTATTTTAGTGAACTTTGGAATTTCTTCAAAAGGTAATTTCTTTTTCGTATCTTCTATAATTGCTGCAAACTCTACAATCTGCCCTCTCTCTGGATAAATTGAGGTTGCTTCAATATCAATTGAAATATAAATCATTTAGTCTTTCTTTGAATTAAGATCTGTTGTGATTGTAGGATCAATAGTAGACGTGACATTAGTAGACGTAACATTAGTGGTAAATGTATTACCTGCTAATAAGTCGTTCTTAACCTCGTCTGATAAAGAATCTAATGTTGCAAAATTTAAAGTTTCTGAACTACTTAAATCAACAGAGCTATAATAAGATCTTGCAACTGACATAGACTTAAACTTTGCTCTTGTATCAGCCATGTTAGAAGCATCCATTGTTACAGTATATCCCTTATGTATCCCCAAGCTAGCTGCTTGTTCTATTGTATCTTGCGAACAACCTATAAATGAAAAAACCCATCCTTGTTTTTGTTGTTCTTCAACAACCTTTTTTACTGTGTCCGCAGATACAGTGTAGTCGTTATTTTCACCATCAGTTAATATAGTAACAAAAACACTACTTTCTCCACCCTTCTTCTCGATTGTTGTCTTTAATTTTTCGACTGTATTGTAAATTGCTTTATTTAAAGCTGTACCTCCTGTTGGTTTGTAATCTGCTTTAGTGAATTCATTTAATTTACTTGC
>Ga0116180_1000173_pt1 | contig 61678 bp, 56 predicted proteins | sample AD_UKC073_MetaG_FD_89804 | JGI IMG/M metagenome (GOLD analysis project Ga0116180, IMG submission 89804) | Active sludge microbial communities of municipal wastewater-treating anaerobic digesters from USA - AD_UKC073_MetaG | ecosystem: Engineered > Bioreactor > Anaerobic > Digestate | place: USA... | reverse complement strand
GTGCGCGGCGCGACTCTATGCCCAGGGCGAACACGGCCGGCGGGCGCGGCGCTGCCCGGTAGATTTCTTGAGGACGCACTACCGAAGGGGAGCAACGATGGCCGAACCACTGGTCGCTACGAGTGTCTTTGACAGACTTCTGCGAGATCGCATCATCTGGCTGGGCTCGGAGGTCCGGGACGAGAACGCAAACGAGATTTGCGCGAAGATTCTCCTCCTTGCCGCCGAGGACCAGGAGAAGGACATCTACCTGTACATCAACTCGCCCGGCGGCTCGATCACCGCGGGCATGGCGATCTACGACACGATGCAGTTCGTCCCGAACGACATCGTCACCGTCGGCATCGGCATGGCGGCGTCGATGGGCCAGCTGCTGCTCACGAGCGGCACCAAGGGCAAGCGCTACATCACGCCGAACGCGCGCGTGCTCCTGCACCAGCCGCACGGCGGCTTCGGCGGCACGGCGAGCGACATCCAGACCCAGGCCCAGCTGATCGTCTCGATGAAGAACCGCCTCGCCGAGATCACGGCCGCCCAGACCGGCAAGACCGTCGAGCAGATCAACGAGGACGGCGACCGCGACCGCTGGTTCACGGCCGACGAGGCCCTCGAGTACGGCTTTGTCGACCACATCCGCGAGCACGCAGCAGACGTCATCGGCGGCGGCGGCACGAACGACAAGTCATAGGAAGAGGAACGACAGACATGAGCATCCCCACCTACGGCGCGCAGTCCCTCGCGGTCCCGGGCGGCATCGCCCACGGGGGCCTGCAGGCCCCGGGCAGCCGCTACATCCTCCCGCAGTTCGAAGAGCGCACGGCATACGGCTACAAGCGCCAGGACCCGTACAACAAGCTGTTCGAAGACCGGGTGATCTTCCTCGGCGTGCAGGTCGATGACGCGTCGGCCGACGACGTCATGGCGCAGCTTCTCGTGCTCGAGAGCCAGGACCCGGACCGCGACATCATCATGTACATCAACTCGCCCGGCGGCTCGTTCACGGCGATGACGGCGATCTACGACACGATGCAGTACATCAGCCCGCAAATCCAGACGGTGGTGCTCGGCCAGGCCGCCTCGGCTGCTGCGGTGCTGCTCGCGGCGGGCACACCGGGCAAGCGTCTTGCCCTGCCCAACGCGCGCGTGCTGATCCACCAGCCCGCCATGGGCGAGGCCGGGCACGGACAGGCCTCCGACATCGAGATCCAGGCCGCCGAGATCCTGCGCATGCGCACCTGGCTTGAGACGACCCTCTCGTCGCACTCGAACCGCTCGGTCGAGCAGGTGCACAACGACATCGACCGCGACAAGATCCTCACCGGGGTCGAGGCGCTCGAGTACGGTCTCGTCGACCAGATCCTCACCTCGCGCAAGCGAGGCCCTGCGGCGATCGCCAAGTAGGCACACGCTCGCAACCCGAATGATCGCGCCCCGCCACCGGCTCCGGTGGCGGGGCGCGGCGTCTCGGGTCACCGTATGACGCAGACTCCCGCGCAATGCACGGTGATGTCGGGGGCAGCGGTTAGGCTCGTATCATCGAATCGCACTCCTTGCCAGGGGTCGGTCGGTGGGCGTGGGCTCCGCGAGATGATGCGCGAGCTGCAAGACGCGGCACGGCGCCGCACGCACCACGGGACACGGTCGCCGGGGGCGACACACACAAGTAGGGGGCAACATGGCACGCATCGGTGAGAGCGCCGACCTGTTCAAGTGCTCCTTCTGCGGCAAGAGCCAGAAGCAGGTGCAGCAGCTCATCGCAGGACCGGGCGTGTACATCTGCGACGAGTGCGTCGAGCTGTGCAACGAGATCATCGAAGAGCGCATGGCCGAGTCGACCGAGACCGAGGTCGCGGAGTTCGAGCTGCCCAAGCCGCGCGAGATCTATGACTTCCTCGAGGAGTACGTCGTCGGCCAGGAGAAGGCCAAGCGCGTGCTGTCGGTCGCGGTCTACAACCACTACAAGCGCGTGCGGGCGCTCTCCACGATCACCTCTGCGGAGGCGCGCGCCGAGCAGGTCGAGCTGGCGAAGAGCAACATCCTCCTGATCGGGCCCACCGGCTGCGGCAAGACCTATCTCGCCCAGACCCTCGCCAAGCGGCTCGATGTTCCGTTCGCCGTCGCCGACGCGACGGCCCTGACCGAAGCCGGATACGTCGGCGAAGACGTCGAGAACATCCTGCTCAAGCTGATCCAGGCCGCAGACTTCGACACGAAGCGCGCAGAGACCGGCATCATCTACATCGACGAGGTCGACAAGATCGCCCGCAAGGCCGAGAACCCGTCGATCACGCGCGACGTCTCGGGGGAGGGCGTGCAGCAGGCGCTGCTGAAGATCCTCGAGGGCACCGTCGCCTCGGTGCCGCCCCAGGGCGGGCGCAAGCACCCCCACCAGGACTTCCTGCAGATCGACACGACCAACGTGCTGTTCATCGTGGCCGGCGCCTTCGCCGGGCTCGAAGACATCATCTCGAGTCGGGTCGGCAAGCACGGCATCGGCTTCGGCGCGCCCCTGCAGGACAAGGGCGACGATCTGTCGCTGTTCGCGGATGTGCTGCCGGAAGACCTGCACAAGTTCGGCCTGATCCCCGAGTTCATCGGACGACTGCCCGTGGTGGCATCCGTGTCGCCGCTCGATCAGACCGCGCTCATGGAGATCCTCACCGTGCCCCGCAACGCGCTCGTGAAGCAGTACCAGCGCATGTTCGAGCTCGACGGCGTCGACCTCGAGTTCGAGCACGACGCCCTGCTCGCGATCGCCGACCTCGCGGTCGAGCGCAAGACCGGGGCGCGCGGGCTGCGCGCGATCCTCGAGGACGTGCTCGGTCCGGTGATGTTCGACGTGCCCTCCGCGGAGGACGTGGCGAAGGTCATCATCACGCGCGCGTCGGTCGAGGATGGCGTGCCGCCGACGATCGTGCTCGAGCGCGCCGGGCGCCGGGGCGAGAAGAGCGCCTGACCGGCCGAGCCCGTCCGGCGCGGCACGCGCGAGCGGCGTCGCGCCGCCGCCCGAAGCGCCCGCGGCGCGACGCTCAGCTGTCGAGCCCGCGGCTCAGCTGTCGAGCCCGCGGCGCTTGAGCAGTGGCTCGATGACGGCGTCGCGTCCGAGGAAGTCGCGGAAGGCCTCCATCGGGTCCTTCGAGCCGCCGACCCCGAGCAGTCGGGTGCGGAAGCGATCGCCGTTCTCGCGGGTGAGCCCGCCGCTGCGTCGGAACCACTCCACGGTGTCGGCGTCGAGCACCTCGCTCCAGATGTACGAGTAGTAGCCGGCGCTGTAGCCGCCGGCGAAGATGTGCGCGAAATAGCTCGACGAGTATCGCGTCGGCACGACCGGGTTGTCGAGGCCGATCTCGGCCAGCGCGGCGCGCTCGAACGCGTCGACGTCGCTCACGCCGGCGGCATCCGCCGCGCTCAGCGTGTGCCAGGCCTGGTCGAGCCAGGCCGCGGCGAGGTATTCGCTCGTGGCGTGGCCCTGGTTGAAGGTCTCGGAGGCCTGCAGGCGCTCGACGATGTCGGCGGGGAGCGGCTCGCCGGTGTCGATGTGGCGCGCGTAGCTGCCCAGCACCTCGGGCCACAGCATCCACATCTCGTTCACCTGGCTCGGAAACTCGACGAAGTCACGGAAGACGTTCGTGCCGGCGAAATGGGGGTAGGTGACGACCGCGAACAGGCCGTGCAGGGCGTGACCGAACTCGTGGAACAGGGTGCTCACCTCGTCGAGAGTCAGCAGCGTCGGCTCGCCCGGCGCCGGCTTGGGCACATTCAGGTTGTTGACCACCACCGGCTTGGTGCCCCGCAGCCGTGACTGGCTGACGATGGGATTCATCCACGCGCCGCCGCGCTTGGTGTCGCGGGTGTACAGATCCAGCACGAAGAGGCCGAGCTCGCTGCCGTCGGCATTGTGCAGCTCGAACACGCGGGCGTCGGGGTGATAGGCCACGAGGTCGGTGCGCTCGGTGAACGTGACGCCGTAGAGCCTGCTGGCGGCGAAGAAGACGCCGTCCTGGAGCACGCGCTCGGCCTCGAACCAGGGGCGCAGCGCCGCCGTGTCGATGTCGTACTGCGCCTTGCGCACCTTCTCGGTGAAGAACGCCCAGTCGTGGGCTTCGAGCGGGAACGGCTGCGGCCCGGCGTCGATCATCGCCTGCAGGGCTGCCTGCTCGCGGCGCGCATTCGCCGCCGCGGGCACGGCCAGCTGGCGCAGCAGCGCGTGCACGGCCTCCGGCGTGCCGGCCGTCTCGTCGGCGGTGACCGCCGCGGCGTGGTTCGGGTAGCCGAGCAGCTCGGCGCGCTCGGCGCGCAGGCGCACGATCTCGAGCAGCACTTCGCGGTTGTCGTTCTCGCCGCCGCGCCGCCCCCGGCTGCGCGAGGCGTCCATCAGCTTCCGGCGCGTCTCGCGATGCGTGAGCGACGAGAGATAGGGATGCCCGGTGTACAGCGTGAGGCCGAGCTCGTACCCGCCCGGGCGCCCGCTGTCGGCGGCCGCCTGCGCGGCGGCCGACAGCTCGCCGCTGGCGAGGCCGTCGAGCTCGGCGGCGTCGTCGATGACGAGGGCGAGCGCATTGCTGTCGGCCAGGAGTCGCTTCTCGAAGGTCGTGCTGAGGGCCGAGAGCCGCTCGTTGATGGCCTTCAGGCGCTCCTTGGTCTCGTCGTCGAGCGGCGCGCCCGCGAGGGTCATCTCGCGAAAGTGCCGCTCGAGCAGGTACCGCTGCTCGTCGTCGAGCCCGAGTTCGTCGACATGATCGTGCAGCGCCCTGATGCGCGCGTAGAGCGCCGAGTTCAGCGCGATCGCGTCGGTGTGCGCCGTCATGCGCGGGGCGAGCGTCTCTTCGAGGGCCTGGTACTCGGGCGTCGCGTCGGCCGCGCTGATCGTGTAGAAGGTGTGCGCGAGGGCGTCGAGCTGGCGCCCGCTGCGCTCAAGGGCGACGACCGTGTTCTCGAAGGTCGGCATCGAGCGCACGTAGGTGATCGCGTTGATCTCGCCGCGCTGTTCGTCGAACGCGCGCTCGAAGGCCGGGAGGAAGTGCTCGGGCCGGATCTGCGCGAAGGGCGGGAGGTCGTAGGGGAGCGTGCTGGGCGTTTCGAGGGGGTTCGAGGTCTGAGCCATGACGTCAGCCTAGTAACCATGCAAAGGAATGCAAAGAACTTCTTGCAAAGGATTCTTTGCATAGATATGCTTGCATCATGATCGACGACAGCACGAAGCACGCGGGGGATGCCTCGTCCTCGGAGCCGTCGGCGCGGGATGGTGCCGACGGGGCCTCGCACGAGCGCGACATGCGCGTGCTCGATGCCGGGGCGCTGCGCGCGCTCGCGCACCCGCTGCGCGTCGAGATCTACGACATTCTCAGCCAGTACGGGCCGCAGACCGCCAGCTCGCTGGCGGCGCGCCTGGGGGAGTCGAGCGGCTCGACCAGCTATCACCTCCGCGCCCTCGCCAAGCACGACCTCATCCGCGAGGTCGAGGGTCGCGGCTCGGGGCGCGAGCGGTGGTGGCAGCGTCCCGTCGGCGGCGTCACGTTCACCAACCCCGACGCGATGAAGACTGCCTCTGGGCGTGCGGCGACGCAGCTCGTCATGGCCGAGTTCTTCCGTCGCCGTGAGGAGCAGCTGCGCAGCTACGTCAACGGCGGCGTTGCGCTCGAGGGCGACGCGTGGCAGGAGGCGAGCCTCGTGTCGACCTCGACCGCGCGCATGACCGCGGAGCAGACGCAGCAGCTGGTCGACGACATCCAGGCGCTCATCGACGCCGCGGTCGACCGATATCGCGATCAACAGCGCGACGGCGCGCGCCCGGTGACCATTCGGGCCGACATCTTCCCGCTTCCCAATGAAGGACGACCATCATGAGCATCATCACCGTGCACCGCTCACCGCGCGCCTCCGGCCGTGCCGCCGCGTGTGCAACCCGGCTCGAGCGGCTCCTGCTTCGGACCGCGGCGGGCATCACCAGCCTTGTGGAGCACCGCATGGATCGTCGGACCGCGCGCCGCACGCTGCGCCGACTCGAGCCGAGCGTCCGCATGCACGATGAGCTGCGGGCCGATGCGGCGTCGACCCTGCACCTCGGCATCCTGCCCCGATGACCGCCGGCACCGAGCCGGCGACGGCGGTCGCACGAGCCACGACACGGCCGCGCCTCGGCCGCGACTTCAGCAAGCTGTGGACGGCCTCTGCCTTCAGCAACCTCGCCGACGGCATCGGGCGCACCGCGGTTCCGCTGATCGCGACCACCCTGACCCGCGACCCGCTCATCATCGGTGCGCTCGGCGCCCTGTCGTTCCTGCCGTGGCTCGTGTTCGGCCTTCCGGCGGGCATGCTCGTCGACCGATTCGATCGCCGTTGGATCATGGCGATCGCCAACACCATCCGCGGCGGCGTCGCGCTCGTGCTCGCGGTGATGACCGTCACCGGCACGCTCGATGTGTGGAGCCTGCTCGTCGCCACGCTCGTGTTCGGGCTCGGCGAGACGCTCTTCGACAACGCCACGAACGCGGTGGTGCCCGTGCTCGTGCAGCCGCGCTCGCTCGATCGCGCGAACGGCTTCATGCAGGCCGCGCAGGTCACCATCGACAGCTTCATCGCGACGCCGATCGCCGGCGTGCTGTTCGCCACATCGCTCGCGCTCCCGCTGTGGGTCGGCGCCGGCGGCTATGTGATCCCGATCGTGCTCGCGCTGCTGCTGCCCGTGATCGCGGCGCACCCCCTGCTCGGGGTCGCGCCGGCGCGGCGCGCGACATCCGATCCCTCCGCCGTGAGCGCGGCGGCGCCCGATGCCGCGAGCGACAGCGCCCCCGTGAGCGACCGCGCTCCCGTGAACGACACCGCATCGGTGGGCGTGGCCGCCGTGGCGCCCTCGACGCGCGAGGCCGCGGCCTACCTCTGGCGGCACCGATACCTGCGTGCGCTCGTGATCTTCACGGCGATCGTCGGCTCGGCCTCCGGGTTCGCCCAGGCGCCCACGCTGCTGTACTTCCTCGATGTGATGCGGGTCGAGCCGGTCGCCATCGGCTTCGTCACCGCCGGCATCGGGCTGGGTGCGCTCGGCGGCTCCCTGGTCGCCGCGCGGCTGGTGGAGCGGTTCGGGCGTGGCGCTGTGATGTTCTGGTCGAACATCGTGGCGGCGCTGGGACTGCTCGCCGTGGGGCTGGCGCCGGAGCTTGTCACCGCGATCGTCGCGTACGCCCTGATGGCGGGCGCGATCTCGGTCTGGAACGTCCCGTGGGGCGCGCTGCGCCAGACGATCGTGCCGAACAGCATCTTCGGACGCGTGCTCGGCATCATCCGCGCATTCACGTGGGGGGTGTTTCCGATCGCGACGGTCCTGGGCGGCTGGGTGGCGCGCATCGACCTCCGCCTGCCCTTTCTGATCGGCGCGATCGCCACGGTGGTCGCGACCCTGATCGCCACACGACTGCTGTATCGGGCGTCCGAGTTCAGTGGACCGCTCGACGACGAAGGGCCTGCGCCGCGGTGAGCCGGCGGCGCATCACCGCCGGTGTCGCGCTCGTGCTCGTGGTCGTCGCCGGCCTGCTCGTGCACGGGGTGCTTCCGGAATCCGCGTTCGCCGACATCGCGGGCGATGCCCTGTACGTCGGCGCCGTCTACCTCGCGCTCGTGCTCGTGCTGCCCAGGCTGCGCCCCTGGCTCGTCGGCGGCATCAGCCTCGCCTGGAGCGCCGGGGTGGAGCTGCTGCAGCTGACCGGCGTGCCGCATCGGCTCGGCGAGCTCCTCCCGCCGCTGACGCTCGTGCTCGGCACCGCGTTCGACGCGCGCGACCTGGTGGTCTACGCGGTGGCCGCGGCGCTGCTCACCGCGATCGACGGGCTGTCGGGGCGAGCGACGCCGGCTGCGCCGCGCGAGCGGTGATCAGGCGTCGTCGGCCGCCCACTCGTCTTCCGGCTCGATCTCGACGATGACCTCGCCTGAGGCGAGCATCCGCACGAACACCCCCGTGTCGAGCTCGGCGATCGGCCGGCGCTCAAGCCAGGTCAGCGTCCAGCGCGGCGCGTAGCCTCGCTCGGGCTCGGGGAGCGCGGCGAACTCGGCCAGCGCGGCTGCGTCGACCTCGGCGATCGCCGCGTGCAGCTCGGCCGGCACCGACGCGGGCGGCCGCTCACCGGCGGTCCACCTCGTGCCCAGCTGCATCACGCCTCCGTCGGTGCGAGCTCGATCGACTCGACGGTCATGCCCACGGCGCCCTCGGGTGCCGTCACGATGCGAAGCTCCGCGATCCGACCGACCGAGCGCAGATCGCCGGACGCCTGGCGCAGCAGCGCGGCAGTCGGCTCGTCGGCGCTGAGCACCGCCAGCGACACGGCGGTCTTCTGCGAAGCCTTCGCGTTCGTCTTCGCGCCGCGGATGCCGGTCAGGGCCTCGCTGGCTGCCGCGAGCACGGCCGGGTCGCCCGCGCAGCCCGACGGCGTCGGCCACGCTGCGGTGTGCACCGAGCCCTCGTTGAACCACGACCACGACTCCTCGGCCGCGAACACGAGCACCGGGGCGAGCAGACGCAGCAGCGCCGAGAGCGCCTGGCGCAGCGCGAGCGCCGCGGATGCCTGGTCGGCGTCGTCCTGGTCGTACGCACGCTCCTTGACCAGCTCGAGGTAGTCGTCGCAGAAGGTCCAGAAGAACTGCTCGGTCACCTCGAGCGCGCGGGCGTGGTCGTACGCGGCCTGGGCCCTGGTGGCCTCGGCGATGACGCCGTCGAGCGTGGCGAGCATCGAGGCATCCACGGGATTGGTCACCGTGGCGCCGTCGGTGACCGGGAACGAGAGCACGAACTTCGCTGCGTTCAGCACCTTGATGGCCAGGCGGCGGCCGATCTTGATCTGCGTCGGGTTCTGCGGGTCGAAGGCCGCGTCGGTCCCCAGTCGCGAGGAGGCGGCCCAGTACCGGACGGCGTCCGAGCCGTGCTGCGCGAGCACGTCGGCGGGGGTGACGACGTTGCCCTTCGACTTCGACATCTTCTTGCGGTCGGGATCGACGATGAACCCCGAGATCGCGGCATCGGTCCACGGCGCGCGGTCGTCCTCAAGCGCGCTGCGGAGCATCGTCGAGAAGAGCCAGGTGCGGATGATGTCCTGCCCCTGGGGACGCACGTCGAACGGCGCGACCAGGTTCCAGAGCGCTTCGTCGCGCTGCCAGCCGCCCGCGAGCTGCGGCGTGAGCGAGGAGGTCGCCCAGGTGTCGAAGATGTCGCTCTCGGCCTCGAAGCCGCCCGCGACCCCGCGCTGCGCCTCGGTGTAGCCCGCCGGCACATCGGTGGTGGGGTCGATCGGCAGGGCAGTCACGTCGGGGACGATCACGCGGTCGTAGTCGCGCTCGCCCTCCGCGTCGAGGCCGTACCAGACCGGAATCGGCACGCCGAAGAAGCGCTGACGCGAGACGAGCCAGTCGCCGGTGAGGCCGCCGACCCAGTTCTCGTAGCGCACGCGCATGAAATCGGGATGCCACGAGACCTCGCGCCCGAGCGAGATCAGCCGCTCGCGCAGCGAGTCGTCGCGCGCGCCGTTGCGGATGTACCACTGGCGCGTCGAGACGATCTCGAGCGGGCGGTCGCCCTTCTCGAAGAACTTCACGGCGTGCGTGAACGGCTTCGGCTCCTCGAGCATCGCGCCGGACGCCTGCAGCATCTCGACGATCTGCTTCTTCGCCGAGAAGATCGTCTTGCCCGCGAGCTCGCCGTAGGCGGCGATCCCCGCCTCGGAGACGATCGCCTCGGGGGCGTCGGCGAGCAGGCGGCCGTCCTTGCCGATGATGGTGCGGTTGGGGAGGTCGAGCTCGCGCCACCAGATGATGTCGGTGACGTCGCCGAAGGTGCAGATCATCGCGATGCCGGAGCCCTTGTCGGGCTGTGCGAGCGGATGCGCCAGCACGGGGACCTCGACGTCGAACAGCGGGGTGCGCACGCTCGTGCCGAACAGCGGCTGGTAGCGCTCGTCGTCGGGGTGGGCCACGAGCGCGACACAGGCGGCGAGCAGCTCGGGCCGCGTGGTCTCGATGAAGACCTCGCCGCTGCCGTCGCTCTTGTGGAACCCGAGACGGTGGTAGGCGGCCGGCTGGTCGCGGTCCTCGAGCTCGGCCTGCGCGATGGCCGAGCGGAAGTCGACGTCCCACAGTGTGGGCGCGAGGGCCTGGTACGCCTCGCCGCGCGCGAGGCCGCGCAGGAAGGCGAGCTGCGAGGTGCGGATCGTCTCGTCCGAGATCGTCCGGTACGTCTGCGTCCAGTCGACGCTCAGGCCGAGGGTGCGCCAGAGGTCTTCGAAGTGGCGCTCGTCCTCCACGGTGAGCTTTTCGCACAGCTCGGTGAAGTTGCGGCGGCTCACCGGGATCTGATCGGCCGCGCGCGAGCTCTTCGTGCTCCCGCCCTCGAAGGGCGGGGTGAAGTCGGGGTCGTACGGCAGGGACGGGTCGCAGCGCACGCCGTAGTAGTTCTGGACGCGGCGCTCGGTCGGCAGGCCGTTGTCGTCCCAGCCCATCGGGTAGAACACGGTCTTGCCGCGCATCCGCTCGAAGCGCACCTTCACATCGGTGTGCGTGTACGAGAACACGTGCCCGATGTGCAGCGATCCGGAGGCGGTCGGCGGGGGAGTGTCGACCGAGTAGACGCCCTCACGGCCGACGGACGCTGCGCGGAGCCGGTCGAACAGGTACGTGCCCTGGGCTCGCCACGCGGCGTCCCACTTCGTCTCGAGACCCTCGAGGGCGGGCTTGTCGGGAATGTGCGCGTCGGCCATGCGGGTCTCCTGCGATATGGGCGGCACTGTGTGAGCGTGCCTGAGTGTGGGCGAAGCCCCATTCTAGCCGGTGTGCGGTCGGGCCGTTCCCGCGCGCCGGCCCGGAGGCGCTCCACCGCGCCGTCGGCATCGCTGCGGGCCGCGCGCGGACGTGCGCGTGGCGGCCGTGTTGTTGGACGCGGTACAAGATAGGATGGGCCGCGGCCGGCGTCTCCCGGCATCCCCGAAGCAAAGGCTCTCCATGCACGCACCCCGCCGGCGCCCGCGCCGCCTCTTCCTGCTCGCCGCCGTCGCGGCGACGACCCTGGCGCTCGGCGCCTGCGCCGGGCCAGGCGTCGACACCGGCCCCGAGGCGGGCGGCGGTGAGCTGGTCTGGGCGATCGCCGGGGCCAACCTCTCGGCGGGCCACATGGATCCGCAGACGAGCCAGCTCGACTCGGCGGCCTCGGTGCAGCGCGGCGTGCTCGACTCCCTCGTCTTCCAGAACGCCGACGGCACCTTCGCGCCCTGGCTCGCGAGCGGATGGGTCGTCTCGGCCGACGGACTCGAATACACGTTCTCGCTGCGCGACGACGTGGTCTTTCACGACGGCACGCCCTTCGACGCGGCGGCGGTGAAGGCCAACCTCGACCGGATCGCGGATGACGCCACGGACTCGAAGCAGGCCGCCAGCATGCTCGGCGCCGAGTACTACGAGGGCACGACCGTGATCGATCCGCAGACGGTCGTCGTGCGCTTCAGCCAGCCGAACGCGCCGTTCCTCCAGGCCGCGAGCACCGCCTACCTCGGGATGTACTCCCCGGCGACGCTCGCGGCGAACGCCGACACGCTGAAGGCCGGCGGTCCCGGCATCACGGTGGGCTCCGGGCCGCTCATCATGAGCGACTATGTGCCGGACCAGGAGATCGTGTACGTGCGCAACGACGCGTATGCGTGGGGCCCGAACGGCGCGGGGGCGCCCGAGTTCGAGACCCTTCGCGTCGCGATCGTGCCCGAGCCCGCGGTGCGAATCGGGATGCTCGCAAGCGGCGAGGCGCAGCTGGCGAGCAACATCACCGCGAACGCGGTCTCGGCCCTCGACTCGAGGCTCACGGTCGATGCGAAGAGCGTGCCCGGCCTGCCGTACTCGCTGTTCCTGAACGAGGGCTACGGCGTGTTCGCCGACGAGCTCGTGCGCGAGGCGTTCTCGCGCGCGATCGACATCGACGCCGCGGTCGAGACCATCTACTTCGGGCAGTACGAGCGCGCCTGGAGCGTGCTCGGGCCCGCCACCCCCGGGTATGACGCGAGTCTTGAGGGCACCTGGGAGTTCGATCCCGAGGCGGCGAATGCCCTCCTCGACGAGGCCGGCTGGACCCAGCGCGACGCCGAGGGCTACCGCACGCGTGACGGTGCCCGGCTCTCGGCGCGCTGGATCGCCTGGACCCCGATCTCGGACGACGCGGCGGCGCTCGCGAACGCGATCCAGTCCGACCTGCGCGACGTGGGGTTCGAGATCGTGCGCGAGGCGCTCGAGCCCGGCGCCTACAACGAGCAGTACGGCCCGAAGACCTTCGACATCACGGACTGGGACTTCGCGGGGGTCGACCCGGACCTGCTTCGCGCGCACCTGCACAGCGAAGGCTTCCAGAACGCTTCGCAGGTGAGCGACGCGGCGCTCGACGCGATGCTGAGCGGCGCGGTCGCCGAGAGCGACCCCGCCGCACGCGCGGCGCTCTACCGTCAGGTGCAGCAGTGGAACGCGCAGCATCACGCGATCGTGCCGATCTTCGTGCCGTCGGTCATCACCGTGCTCGCCCCCGAGGTCACGGGGCTGAGCTACGACCTGTACGGGCGCCCGCTGTTCTTCGGCGTGTCGCTGGGCTAGCCTCCCCGGCACGGGCCGCGCGACCGCGGAGCGCGTGCGCCGCGGCTGCCGACACGCAGGCGCCACCATCGAGCACCGAGGAATCCCATGCACGACTCACCCGGCGGCGCGCCCCGCGCGTTGCGCCGCGGCGCCGAACTGGCCGGCGGCGCGGTGCTCGTGCTGTGGGGGGCCGCGACGCTCGCGTTTCTCACCATGCGCCTCGTGCCCGGCGACGCGGTCGACGTCATGCTCGGACCGCACGCGCAGGTCTCGCCCGAGACGAAGGCGGCGATCCGCACCGAGCTCGGGCTCGATCTGCCCTGGTACCAGCAGTACGTCGGGCTGCTCGCACGCATGCTCCGCGGCGATCTCGGCGAGTCGTATCAGCTGCGGATGCCGGTGGCCGAGGTGATCGGTCGGCAGCTGGCGCCCACCCTGCAGCTCACCGGGCTCGCGCTCACGATCGCGCTCGTGCTGGCGTTCGCGGCCGCGCTGCTTGCCCGCGGCCGCCGCGCCCGCGGGATCGTGGCGGCACTGGAACTGGTCGTGCTCTCGTCGCCCGTGTTCTGGATCGGCCTCGTGCTGCTCACGGTCTTCTCGTTCACGCTGGGCTGGTTTCCCGTCTCCGGGCGCGGGTTCGCGGCGCTGGTGCTCCCCGCCGTCACGCTGGCGCTCCCCGTCGCGGCGCTGCTCGGGCAGGTGCTGCGCGACGGGCTGGAGGAGGCCGAGCGGCAGCCCTTCGCCTTGAGCGTTCGAGCGCGCGGGGCGAGCCAGTCGCGCCTGTTGCTGCGCCACACGCTGCGGCACGGCTCGACGGGGGCGCTGACGCTTGCTGGATACCTCGTGGGCTCGCTCCTCGGCGGCACGGTGCTCGTCGAGACGGTGTTCGCGCGCGCGGGCATCGGCCGGGTCACGCTCGCCGCGATTCAGGGGCGCGATCTGCCCGTCGTCATGGCCGTGATCATGCTGAGCGCGGTGGTGTTCGTGGTCGTGCACCTCCTCGTCGAGCTTGCATACCCGCTGCTCGATCCGCGGCTGCGACGCGGAGTGAACGCGCGATGACTGCCCTGGGGGCCCGGGTGCCCGGAGGCGGTCGGGCGGCGCGGCGCGGCGGGGTCGCGCAGACCCTGGCGGCTCGGGCGGGGGTGGCGGCGGCATCCGCGGTGCTGCTGGTGCTGGCGACGATGGCGATCGCGCCGAGCGTGTTCACGGGCGTCGATCCGCTCGCCACCGACCTGCGCGCGGCGCTGCTGCCGCCCGGCGTCGGGCACCCGTTCGGCACCGATCAGACCGGGCGCGACGTGTACGCGCGGGTCGTGCACGGGGCGCGCATCTCGGCGATCATCGGCATCAGCGCGGCGGGCCTCGCCGCCGTCGGCGGCCTGCTGCTCGGCATCCTCGCCGGGCTGGCACCCCGCCGGGTCGGGGCCGTGGCGATGCGGGGCGTTGACGTGCTGCTCGCCTTCCCTGAGTTTCTGATCGCGCTGGTCGTGGTCGCGATCCTGGGCCCTGGGGCCTTCACTGTGGCGCTCGCCGTCACGATCGCGGCGGTGCCCGTCTACATTCGCCTCGCTCGTGCGCACACGGTCAGCCTCCGCCAGGCCGAGCACGTCGAATCGGCCATGCTGCTCGGCGTCTCGCGGCCCATGGCGGTGGCGCGCCACGTGCTGCCGGCGGTCGCCGGCTCGGTGAGCGTGCTGGCGACGATCGGCGTCGGCTCGGCGATCATCGCCTCGGCGGGGCTGAGCTTCCTGGGCCTTGGGCCCACCGAGCCGACACCCGAGTGGGGGCTGATGATGGCGGGCGGGCGCAACGTGCTGGGCCAGGCGTGGTGGATCGCGGTGTTCCCCGGCCTCGCCGTGATGGTCACGGTGATCTCGCTCAGCGTGGTTGGCCGGGCGCTGCGCCGGCGAGCCGAGGGCGGGGCGGCATGAGCGGCATCGACGTGCGGGGCCTGCGGGTGGTGATCGGCGACCGCGTCGTCGTCGACGATGTCTCGCTGCGGGTCGCGCCGGGGGAGTGCCTGGCGATCGTCGGCGAGTCCGGCGCGGGCAAGTCGATGATCGCGCACGCGCTGCTCGGCCTCGCTCCGCAGGGGGCGACGGTCACCGCCGAGCGCCTCAGCGTCGACGGTCTCGAGCTGCGAGACGCCGACGAGTCGGCCTGGCGCGCCGTGCGTGGCGCTCGCGTGGCGCTGGTCTCGCAGGATGCGCTGGTCTCGCTCGATCCGTTCCGCCGGATCGGCCGAGAGATCGAGGAGCCGCTCGAGATCCACACCCGCGAAGCCGCACCCGAGCGCAGGCGTCGGGCACAGGCAGCGCTCGAGTCGGTCGCCATGCCCGATGCGGCCCGGCGCATGGGGGCACACCCGCACGAGCTCTCGGGCGGGCTTCGCCAGCGTGCCCTCATCGCGTCGGCGCTCGTGACGGACCCGCCGCTGATCATCGCCGATGAGCCGACGACCGCGCTCGACGCCACCGTCCAGCGCCGCATCCTGCGACTGCTGCGCGGCATCGTGGATGCCGGCACCGGCCTGCTCGTGATCACCCACGACCTCGCCGCGGCCGCGCAGCTCGCCGATCGGATCGCGGTCGTGCAGGAGGGCGCGATCGTCGAGCTCGGACCCGCGGCCCAGCTGCTGGTGCAGCCGCAGCATGCCCACACCCGCGAACTCGTCGACGCGTGGCGGGTGCGGCCCGCGAGCCGGCCCGTTCGCGCGGATGCGCCCGTGCTCGTCGCGGAGGGACTCGCGAAGGACTTCGCCGGTTCGGGCCGCGTGGTCGACGACGTCTCGCTCACCCTCCATCGCGGCGCGACGCTCGGCGTGGCCGGCGAATCCGGCTCCGGCAAGACCACGCTCGCGCGCCTGCTGATGGGGATCGAGACCCCCGATGCGGGCACGGTGCGGCTCGGCGACATGCCCTGGAATCCGGCCCGTGAAGCGGCGCGCCGGCCGGCACGCCGGCGCATCCAGCTCGTGCACCAGAACCCGCGCGCGGCCTTCGACCCGCGCTGGAGCATCGGGCGCTCGATCGCCGAGGCGCTCGGCGCGGGCGGCGTGCCCCGTCGCGATCGAGCCGCCGCCGTCGCACGCGCACTCGAGCACGTCGAGCTCGACGCGGCGCTCGCGCACCGCCGCCCTGGGCAGCTCTCGGGCGGGCAGCGGCAGCGAGCCGCGATCGCGCGCGCCCTCGCCGCGGGGCCGGAGATGCTGATCCTCGATGAGCCGGTCTCGGCGCTCGACGCATCCGTGCAGTTCACGATCCTCGCCCTGCTGGAGCGTCTGCAGCGCGAGACCGGGGTCGCGATGCTGCTGATCTCGCACGACCTGCGCGTGCTCGCCGCCGTCGCCGACGAGGTGCTGGTGATGCGCCACGGCCGCGTGGTGGAGGGCGGTGCGACGGCGCGCGTGTTCGCCGAGCCGAGGCATCCATTCACGAGGGCGCTGCTGGACGCGGCCTCCCTGGACGCGGACGCGCCCGGTCCCGGGTAGAATCGGATGCGCAGCGCTGATCCGGCCATCACCGGGGAGCTCTCGGAAGAACGAGACGCGAGTCTTCATTAGAACCGAGCGGGGCAGGCCCGATACAGCCGCAGTGAGAGTGGTCGCCCGGCTCGTGGCGGCAGGCGGGGTGGTACCGCGGTTCTTCCAACAGGAAGGGTCGTCCTCGCAGGAAGCCCTTGCAACCTGCTGGAGTGAGATGACCTACCCGAAGTCTGCGTTCGGAACCGCCGCCGATCCCGTCGTGCCGAGCCCCCGCTTCCCCGCGATCGAGCAGGAGGTGCTCGCGTTCTGGGAGCAGGACGACACGTTCCGCGCGTCGATCGCGCAGCGCGAGGGCGCCGACGAATGGGTGTTCTACGACGGCCCGCCGTTCGCGAACGGCCTGCCGCACTACGGGCACCTGCTCACCGGCTATGCGAAAGACCTCTTCCCGCGCTTCCAGACGATGCGCGGACACAAGGTCGACCGCGTGTTCGGCTGGGACACCCACGGCCTGCCCGCCGAGCTCGAGGCGATGAAGCAGCTCGGCATCACCGAGAAGTCCCAGATCGAGGGGATGGGCCTCGCGGCCTTCAACGACAAGGCCCGTGAGTCGGTGCTGGCGTACACCCGCGAGTGGGAGGACTACGTCACCCGCCAGGCGCGCTGGGTCGACTTCGAGCGCGGCTACAAGACCCTCGACATCGGCTACATGGAATCGGTGCTCTGGGCGTTCAAGACCCTGTACGACAAGGGCCTGGCGTATGAGGGCTACCGCGTGCTCCCGTACTGCTGGCGCGACGAGACTCCGCTGTCCAACCACGAGCTGCGCATGGACGACGACGTCTACAAGATGCGGCAGGACCCATCGGTCACCGTGAGCTTCCCGCTCGTGGGCGCGAAGGCCGAGGCGCTCGGGCTGACCGGCGTGCGCGTCCTGGCCTGGACGACCACCCCCTGGACCCTGCCCACCAACCTCGCGCTTGCCGTCGGCCCCGCGATCCGCTACGCCGTCGTGCCGGGTGGCCCGGGCGGCGCCGCCGACGTGCACCATGCACCCGACGGCCGCGCCGACGACCCCCTCGAGGCGTCGGCGCACGAGTACCTCATCGCCGAGGATCTGCTCGGCAGCTACGCGAAGGACCTCGGCTACGAGGATGCCGCCGCGGCCGGCGCGGCCGTGAGCCGCACCGTGCTCGGCTCGGAGCTGGAGGACGTCGCGTACGACCGCCTGTTCGACTACTACGCCGACGCCGAGAAGTTCGGCACGGAGCGCGCCTGGCGCATCCTCGTCGACGACTACGTGACGACCTCGGACGGCACCGGCATCGTGCACCAGGCGCCCGCGTACGGTGAGGACGACCAGCGCGTCGCCGACGCCGCCGGGATCCCGACCATCCTCTCGCTCGACGATGGCGGGCGGTTCCTGCCCGAGGTGAGCGATGTCGCGGGCGAGCTGTGGATGGACGCGAACACGCCGCTGGTGCGCCTGATCCGTCAGAGCGGGCGCCTGCTGCGCCTGGCAAGCTACGAGCACTCGTACCCGCACTGCTGGCGCTGCCGCAACCCCCTCATCTACAAGGCGGTCTCGAGCTGGTTCGTGCGCATCACCGATATCAAGGATCGGATGATCGCGAACAACGAGCCGATCACCTGGTCGCCCGAGAACGTCAAGCACGGGCAGTTCGGCAAGTGGCTCGAGGGCGCGCGCGACTGGTCGATCAGCCGCAACCGCTACTGGGGCTCGCCCATCCCGATCTGGAAGAGCGACAACCCCGAATTCCCCCGCGTCGATGCGTACGGCTCGCTTGCCGAGCTCGAGCGCGACTTCGGCGGGCTGCCCCGAAACGCCGCCGGCGAGGTCGACCTGCACCGTCCGTACATCGACGAGCTGACCCGACCGAACCCCGACGACCCCAGCGGCGAATCCACGATGCGTCGCATCGAGGACGTGCTTGACGTGTGGTTCGACTCGGGTTCGATGCCGTTCGCGCAGGTGCACTACCCGTTCGAGAACCACGAGTGGTTCGACGCGCATTCGCCGGCCGATTTCATCGTCGAGTACATCCCGCAGACGCGCGGCTGGTTCTATGTCATGCACGCCCTGTCGACCGCGCTGTTCGATCGACCCGCGTTCATCGGGGTGTCGTGTCACGGCACCGTGCTCGGCAGCGACGGACAGAAGATGTCGAAGTCGCTCGGCAACTACCCGAACGTCTCGGAGGTGTTCGATCGCGACGGCTCCGACGCGATGCGCTGGTTCCTGATGTCGTCGAGCGTGCTGCGCGGCGGCAACCTCGTCGTCACCGAGGAGGGCATCCGTGCGGGGGTGCGCGAGTTCATGCTCCCGCTCTGGAACGCGTGGTACTTCTTCTCGACCTACGCCAACGCCGCGGGCGGCCCCGGGGCCGAAGGCTACGAGGCGACCTGGCGCACCGACTCGCGGGACGTGCTCGACCGGTACATCCTGGCGCTCACCGGAGACCTCATCCGCGACGTCGCCGGCGACCTCGAGCGACTCGACTCGACCACCGCGACCGCGCGGCTGCGCGACTTCGCCGAGGCGCTGACCAACTGGTACGTGCGTCGCTCGCGCGAGCGCTTCTGGACGGGGGTGACCGACGATCCGCGCAGCACCGAGGCGTTCGACACGCTGTACACGGTGCTCGAGACCCTCACCCGCGTCGCGGCGCCGCTGCTTCCGCTCGTCACCGAGCGCGTGTGGCAGGGCCTCACGGGCGGCCGCAGCGTGCACCTGACGGACTGGCCCGACGACGCGCAGTTCGCGCCGGCGCACGACATCCGCACCGCGATGGATGCCGTGCGCGAGGTGTCGAGCGTGGCGAACGCGCTGCGCAAGCGCGAAGGCAAGCGCGTGCGCCTGCCGCTGGCCCGGCTGACCGTCGTCGTGCCCGGCGCCGCGGCGCTCGCGCAGTTCGACGACATCCTGCGCGAGGAGCTCAACGTCAAGGGGACCGAGCTGATCGAGCTGGATGAGGCGAAGGCGGCCGAGTATGGCATCACGCACCGGCTCTCGGTGAACGCTCGCGCCGCCGGGCCCCGGCTCGGCAAACAGGTGCAGCAGGCTATCAAGGCGGCGAAGGACGGCGACTGGTCGGAGCAGGACGGCGTCGTGATCGCTGGCGGGCTCGCGCTGGAGCCGGGTGAGTACACCCTCGTGCTCGAGACCACCGGCCGTCCGGAGGGCGAGGCGCTCGCGACCCTGCCCGGCGGCGGCTTCGTGCTGCTCGACATCACCACCACGCCCGAGCTCGAGGCTGAGGGCCTGGCGCGCGACGCCATCCGCGTCGTACAGGAGGCCCGCAAGAACGCCGGCCTCGAGGTCAGCGATCGGATCGTCCTGGCGCTCAACGCCGGACCGAACCAGCTCGGGGCCCTCGAGCAGCACGCGGCGCTCATCGCGGCCGAGACGCTCTCGACGGCCATCGCGGTGCAGCTCACCGAGGGACTCGACGAGCTCGTCGACGTCGTGGAGAGCCCCGGCGACGGCGTGTTCCGCAGTGGGGCACGAGCGCTGGGCGTCGAGAAGGCGCCCATGATCGTCACGATCGATGCCACGCGCACCGCCCGGGGTGTCGCCGGAGGCGAGGGGGAGGGCGCATGAACGACGTGCAGCGCGCCGACGCCGTCTACGAGGCGCTCCTCGCCCGGGCGGGCGAGGCCTGGGTCGAACCGCGAATGGAGCGGGTCGGCCGGCTCCTCGAGCTGCTGGGCGACCCGCAGCGCAGCTACCGGGTGATCCACATCACCGGCACCAACGGCAAGACGAGCACCAGCCGGATGATCGAGAGCCTCCTTCGCGCGCACGATCTGCGCACCGGCCTGTTCACGAGCCCGCACCTGGAGCGATTCACCGAGCGCATCATGATCGACGGCGCGCCCATCAGCGACGTCGCCGTCGCCGACGCCTGGGACGAGCTCGTGCCCCTGCTCGCGCTCGTCGACGCCGAGCTCGCGCGCGACGCGCTGGCGCCGCTCACCTTCTTCGAGGTGCTCACCGCGCTGGCGTTCCTGGCCTGCGCGGACGCGCCGGTGGACGTGCTGGTGCTCGAGGTCGGTATGGGCGGCGCCTGGGACTCCACGAACGCCGCAGACGGCGACATCGCGGTGTTCACGCCGATCGACATCGACCACGCCGACCGGCTCGGCAGCACCATCGCCGAGATCGCCGCGGTGAAGGCGGGCATCATCAAGGACGGCGCCGCCGTCGTGTCGGCGCGCCAGGCGGATGCCGCGGCCTCGGTGCTTCGCGAGCACGCCGCCGCGCACGGCGCATCCATCGCGTTCGAGGGCGACGAGTTCGCGGTCGAATCGGCGGTGCTCGCCGTCGGGGGACAGCTGCTCACGGTGCGCGGGCTCGCCGCGAGCTACGCCGACGAGTACCTTCCGCAGTACGGGCGGCACCAGGCGCACAATGCGGCACTCGCGATCGCGGCCGTCGAGTCGTTCCTCGGGGGCGGGACGCGTCCGATCGCCGGCGACATCCTGAGCGAGGGGCTGGCGACGGCGACCTCGCCTGGGCGCCTCCAGCTGGTCGGCATCGCACCCACGGTCATCGTCGACGCCGCGCACAACCCGCACGGCGCGCACGCCCTGGCCGCCGCGCTCGGCGAGTTCTTCGACTTCGACGAGTGGGCCCTCGTGCTCGGCGTGTTCGACGACAAGAACGCCGCCGGCATCGTCGACGCGCTCGCACCCGTCGTCAGCCGCGTGTTCACCACGGAGCCCGCTTCGCCGCGCGCCAGCGACGCAGAGGCCCTGGCCGATCTCGTCGAGGCCCACGGGCTCGCCGTGTCGGCGCATCCAGCGCCCGACGAGGCGATGGAGCTCGCGCGCCGATGGGCGGCCGAGGGCGAACGCCGTGCGGTCGTGATCGCCGGCTCGATCGTGCTCGCGGGCGAGGCGATCACCATCGCCGAGGGTGAAGGATGGAAGGCATGAGCGACATCGCAGCACCGGCCGACGCCCCCGAGCCGCAGCCCTCGCGCCGACGCGCGCGCACCCGCCGCAATCGCTCGCTGACCGCGAAGCTCGGCGCCGTGGTGCTGGGCTTCGAATCGGTGATCGTGTTTCTGGCCGGCCTCGTCATGTTCGGGCTCGGGGCGCTGCCGGAGGGGATCCCCGACTGGTGGGCGATCATCGCCGGCGCGGTCGTGGCGCTGCTGATGATCGCGGCGACCGCGGTGCTCGATCACGCCTGGGGCATCTGGCTCGGCTGGCTGCTGCAGGCGGTCGTCGCGGCGGGCGCGCTGCTGGTGCCGCCGATCTGGTTCGTGGTGCTCGTCTTCGGCGGCATGTGGGCCTACGCCGCGATCATGGGCCCACGACTCGAAGCACGCGGGGCCCTGTTGGCGGCCGATGCCGCGGCGCACGACACCGAATAGTCCGCGGCCGTCCGTCGCGCCCGCGACGGGCGGGACCGCACCTTTCCGAACCTTTCCCAACCTGGAGACTGACATGACCACTGAAGAGACGCTCGTTCTGATCAAGCCTGACGGCGTGGCCCGCGGCCTGACCGGCAGCATCCTGGCCCGCATCGAGGCGAAGGGGTACTCGCTCGTCGACATCCGGCTCGTCGATCCCGATCGCGACCTGCTCGCAGCGCACTACGCCGAGCACGAGGGCAAGCCGTTCTACGAGCCGCTGATCGAGTTCATGCTCTCGGGGCCGTCGGTGGCGATTCGCCTCGCCGGCAACCGCGTGATCGAGGGCTTCCGCTCGCTCGCCGGCACCACCGATCCGACCACGGCCGCGCCGGGAACGATCCGCGGCGACTTCGGGCGCGACTGGGGCCTGCGCGTGCAGCAGAACCTCGTGCACGGCTCCGACGCCCCCGAGTCGGCCGCGCGCGAGCTCGGCATCTGGTTCGCGTAGCCCGTACCGGGCGCGCGTCGCCCAGAGCTGCAGACGGCTCGGCCAGGCATTCGCCGGCCGAGCCGTCTCTTGCCCCGCCGCGCACGCCGGGTGGACCGGTCAGAAGATGTTGCCGATCACGTCGAGGCGCACCTGAGCGAGCACGCCGATCACGACGTAGCTGAGCACGGCCATCAGCGGCACCCAGCCCATCAGCCGCTCCGCGCCCCGTCGCGCGCGGCTCGAGACCGGCAGCGCGCCCGAGCGGAACAGGTGGACGACGACGGCGTAGAAGCTCGGGATCATCACCGACCATGTCACCATGCACCAGGGGCACAGGGTTGCGAGCACGAAGATGCTCTGCCCGATCAGCCACACGACGAACACGAAGCCGCCGAGCATCCCGAGCGCGAAGCACCACCAGAACCAGTTCGAGAACCTGGCGCCGGCGAGGATTGCGAAGCCCACGACGATCGGCGCGACCCACGCGGCCAGGCCGAGGAGCGGATTGGGGAAGCCGAAGACGCTGCCCTGGGGCGAGTCGAGATTCGCCGTGCACTGCACGAGCACGCTGAAGTCGCAGGACGCGGCGGCGCCGGGATTAGCGAGCACGTGCAGCTTCTCGAGCGTGAGCTGGAAGGCCGCCCACCAGCCGATCACTCCGGCGAGGATCAGCCAGATCGCGAGACCGACGGGGCGGGTGCGTGAGGTGGGGGCAGACACCCTCGAATTATCGCACCGAGAATCGCGCGGACGCTGACCCCGCCGCAGCGCGGGGGGTGGCATTTCGCGCCGCGACGAGGCGCCGCTCCCGCGAGATGCGCCGAAATCTGCGATAATGAGACGGATGCTTCGTCCGGCCGCGCCGGATATGGCGTCGTAGATGACTTTGAGGCACTGCACGCCTCGCGATCGAATCCCCTCGCCACAGGAGCCACGGGAAGATCGCACACCGAATGAAGATTCGCGGCACGCCGGGTGCGGCCGCACGATATGTCGCCGGGTGACGCGCGGAGTTCACCCGCCAGGGAGTGCGCCAGTAATGGCTGATGAAAACAATGCAATCGAAGACAGCAACACCGCTCACGGCGACGCTCCGGACGCGCTAGCGCCCCAGGCGCGTGAGCACTCCGAGGAGCAGGGCGAGCGCGCCACGAACGAGCCGCAGCCCGAGGCGGCGGCCGCGACCGAGCCCCCGGCAGCGGTGAGCTCGGTCGACGAGGCTGCTGTCGAGAGTCCGCTCGTGCAGATCGAGCTCGCTGCTGCGGCTGAGCTCGGCGCCGGCGGCGACACGCCCGACGAGGTCGTCGACGGCGTCGCCACGGAGCAGCCTGCGCTCGGGGACGGCGACGCAGCCGCAGTACCCGTCGTCGACGACGCGCCGGCGCAGGACGCCCCCGCCGATGAGCCCGCCCTCGCCGCGGAAGCGGCCGAGGAGGTCGCGGAGCCCCTGGTGGTCGACCCGGTGGCGCTGCGGCTGCTCGCGGCCCCTTTCGTCTCGGCCGTCTCGACCGACCTCATCTTCTACGCGCCCGAGATCATCCCGCTGCCCGCACGTCCGGGCCGCGACCGTGACTGGGACGGCGATCGCGGTCAGGGTGAGGAGAGCCAGAGCTCGGTCCGCCGCCGCTCGCGCCGCCGGTCCGGCGAGGAGCGCGACGACACGGGCGACGACGCGAACACGGTCGTGCGCGTGCGCCAGCCGCGCGTGGCCGAGCTGATCACCGAGCCGCAGCGGATCAAGGGATCGACCCGACTCGAGGCCAAGAAGCAGCGGCGCCGCGATGGCCGGGATGCCGGTCGCCGCCGCGCGGTCGTGACCGAGGCCGAGTTCCTCGCGCGCCGCGAGGCCGTCGACCGCACGATGATCGTCCGCTCGAAGGCGGGGCGCATCCAGATCGCCGTCACCGAGGACAGCGTGCTCGTCGAGCATTACGTCGCCCGCAACCAGGACGCGTCGCTCATCGGCAATGTCTACCTCGGCCGCGTGCAGAACGTGCTGCCCAGCATGGAGGCGGCCTTCGTCGACATCGGACGCGGCCGCAACGCCGTGCTCTACTCCGGCGAGGTCGACTGGGACGCGGCCGAGACCGGCAACCAGCCCCGCCGCATCGAGCTCGCGCTCAAGTCGGGCGATCGCGTGCTCGTGCAGGTCACGAAAGACCCGGTCGGGCACAAGGGCGCTCGCCTGACGAGCCAGATCTCGCTCCCGGGCCGCTACCTCGTGTACGTGCCGAACGGCTCCATGAACGGCATCTCGCGCAAGCTCCCTGACACCGAGCGCGCGCGCCTCAAGCGCATCCTCAAGGAGGTGCTCCCCGAGAGCTCGGGCGTGATCGTCCGCACGGCGGCCGAGGGGGCCACGGAGGAGCAGCTGACGCTCGATGTGAACCGCCTGACCGCCCAGTGGGCGCACATCTCCAAGCAGGTCGAGGCCGGCCAGGCGCCCGCGCTCCTGCACAGCGAGCCTGACCTGCTGCTCAAGATCGTTCGTGACGTGTTCAACGAGGACTTCACGAAGATGCTGGTTCAGGGCGACGAGGCGCAGCAGACGATCGAGACCTACCTCCGCGCCGTCGCACCCGACCTGCTCGACCGCGTCGAGCGCTACGAGGGCGCGGGCGACCCGTTCGACGAGCTTCGCGTGACCGAGCAGATCGAGAAGGCGCTCGACCGCAAGGTGTGGCTGCCCTCGGGAGGCTCGCTCGTGATCGACCGCACCGAGGCGATGACCGTCGTCGACGTCAACACCGGCAAGTTCGTCGGCTCGGGTGGCAACCTCGAGGAGACGGTCACCAAGAACAACCTCGAGGCCGCCGAGGAGATCGTCCGCCAGCTTCGTCTGCGCGACATCGGCGGCATCATCGTGGTCGACTTCATCGACATGGTGCTCGAATCCAACCGCGACCTCGTGCTGCGGCGCATGATCGAGTGCCTGAGCCGCGACCGCACGAAGCATCAGGTCGCCGAGGTCACCTCGCTCGGGCTCGTGCAGATGACCCGCAAGAAGCTGGGCCTCGGCCTGCTCGAGACCTTCAGCGAGCCGTGCGAGGTGTGCGCCGGCCGCGGGGTCATCGTGCACCACGACCCCGTCGTGCGGCACCGCGGCAACGGCGGTGGCGGCGGCTCGAACCAGGGCGGTCGTCGCTCGCGCGGCGGCAACAAGGATGGCGGCAACAGCGGCTCCGGCTCCGGCTCGGGCGGCGGCCAGGCGCAGGCGAACGGCAACGGCGGCACGCACAGCATCACCGAGAGCGCGAAGTCGGCGCTCGCGCAGATCGCCGCGAGCACGCTCGTGCCGGCCGAAGACACGGCGGCGAACGAGGGCGGGGCCGAGGCGGGAACGACCGGCGCCGCATCCGCGAGCACGCGGGGAGCCAAGCGCTCCGGCGGCGACGCCGGAGCCCAGCACGTGCCCACCTCCGTCGATGAGATCGTCCTCCCGGGCGGCCACGACGCGGGCAGCCCCGAAGCGCCGCGCAAGCGCAAGAAGCGTCGCTCGTCGTCGGGCTCCGGTGGCGACGCGCCGGCGGCGACCGCGTCAAGCGAGAGCGCCGACGCAGGTGCACCCGCATCCTCGTCCGCGACGGGCAACCCGCCGGCGACGCAGTCGCACCGCGGGGCGCAGGATCGCGGCCACGATCGTGGGCAGGACCGCGGCCAGACCCAGCCGGCGCGCAAGAGCGAGAAGGAGCAGCTGTTCGACTCGGTGCTGAACGCGCTCCCGGAGCCGAAGGCACCCGGGCAGGGGCGCGGCCGCCGTCGGGTGACCACCGCGGCGCTGACCGGCACCCCGGTCGTGCACGAGCAGCAGCCGCGCGCCGAGGGCTAGTGTCGGCGCGCACCTGAGACACACGCGATGGGCGGGGGAGGCGCAGCGCCGACCCCGCTCATGTGATGGTGCGCCGGTCGCGTCCCCTGACCCGGAGGCCGCTCTCACGGAGCGCGACGACCAGTTCTCGCGCGGTCACGTGGCGGGCGCCCGCCGTGATGAGCCGGTCGACGATCTCTTCGGGCACGTCGTAGTGATCGAGATCGAAGCTGCGGGGCGGGAGCGACTGCTCGGCGGCGAACGCATGGAGCTCGGCCAGGCTGGCATCGCTCACCAGATGCGCCCAGAGGCGGCCATGGGCCGGCCAGCGGGGGGTGTCGATCAGAATGGCCATGGTCCATCATAGAAACACCCCGACGCTCCGGCTCCGACACACCCCGTCAGCTTTTGCACGATTCGTCGGTATCCGGTAACCTTGACCCTTGGTGCGTGTTGTTTCGTCCCATCGCTCAGATGGGACGCAGCGAGAGTCGAGTTCGGGGCCCCAGGGTCGCCATCCAGCACCGAGATCTTCCGTGAAGACGGATCAATAGTAACCCGGAGCATTTTGCTCCCCGATGAAACAGGTATGACGTGGTCTACGCAGTTGTGCGCGCCGGTGGCCGGCAGGAAAAGGTCGAGGTCGGCACCATCGTGACCCTCGACCGTCAGAAGGCGAAGCAGGGCGAGTCGATCGAACTCACCGCGCTGCTCCTGGTCGACGGCGACGCCGTGACGACCGACGCCGAGAAGCTCGCGAAGGTCACCGTCACCGCCGAGGTGCTCGGCGAGCTGCGCGGTCCCAAGATCGTCATCCAGAAGTTCAAGAACAAGACCGGCTACAAGAAGCGCCAGGGCCACCGTCAGGACCTGACTCGCGTCAAGGTCACCGGCATCAAGTAGTCCGCGACCGAGAGACTGAGAAGGACACAGGCACATGGCATCTAAAAAGGGCGCAAGCTCCACTCGTAACGGTCGCGATTCCAACGCACAGCGCCTTGGCGTCAAGCGTTTCGGCGGCCAGTCGGTTCTCGCAGGCGAGATCCTCGTCCGTCAGCGCGGCACCAAGTTCCACCCCGGCGCGGGCGTCGGTCGCGGTGGCGACGACACCCTGTTCGCGCTCGAGGCGGGCGCAGTGCAGTTCGCCACCAAGGGCGGCCGCAAGGTCGTCAACGTGGTGGCTGTCGCCGCCGAGTAGGCACAAGTTTTCGTAGACAAGGGCGGGCTTCGGCTCGCCCTTGTCTGCTTTAGGGGAGGGGCCCGCTGTGGTCACGTTCGTCGATGAGGTCACGCTGCACTTGCGCGGCGGCAAGGGCGGCAACGGCTGTGTGTCGATCCGGCGCGAGAAGTTCAAGCCCCTGGCGGGCCCGGACGGCGGAAACGGCGGCAATGGCGGCGACATCGTCCTCGTCGCCGACCCCCAGACGACCACCCTGCTCTCGTATCACCACTCGCCCCACCGCAACGGCGGCAACGGCGGATTCGGTATGGGCGACCTGCGTTCTGGCGTCACCGGCGAGTCGCTCGAGCTCCCCGTGCCCGTCGGCACGGTCGTCAAGGACCCGGACGGCGAGGTCCTCCTCGACATGGTCGCCCCGGGCATGCGCTTCGTCGCGGCTGCGGGCGGCCTCGGCGGGCTCGGCAACGCCGCCCTCGCCAGCCCCAAGCGCAAGGCACCCGGCTTCGCCCTGCTCGGCACCCCCGGGTGGGAGGGCGACGTCGTCCTCGAGCTCAAGACGGTCGCCGACGTCGCGCTCGTGGGCTACCCCTCGGCCGGCAAGTCCAGCCTGATCGCCGCGATCTCGGCCGCTCGCCCCAAGATCGCCGACTACCCGTTCACCACGCTGCATCCGAACCTGGGCGTCGTGCAGGCCGGCGAGCTGCGCTTCACCGTCGCCGACGTGCCGGGCCTGATCGAGGGCGCGAGCGAAGGGCGCGGGCTCGGCCTCGAGTTCCTCCGCCACGTCGAGCGGTGCAGCGCGCTGCTGCACGTGCTCGACTGCGCGACGCTCGAGCCGAACCGCGATCCCATCAGCGACCTCGACGTGATTCTCGCCGAGCTGGCGGCCTACGAGGTTCCGGAAGGGCAGCTGCCGCTGCTCGAGCGCCCGCAGATCATCGCCTTGAACAAGGTTGACGTGCCCGAGGCGAAGGACCTCGCCGACCTCGTGCGCCCCGAGCTCGAAGCGCGGGGCTATCGCGTGTTCGAGATCTCGACCGTCAGCCACGCCGGCCTGCGCCCGCTGACCTTCGCGCTCGGCGCCCTCGTGGAGGAGGCGCGCGAGGCGACCGTCGCGTCGACGCCCGAGCCCGAGCGGCTCGTGATTCGCCCGCGCGGCGCCGAGGCCGAGTTCTCGGTCCGCGTGGAGGGCGGCACCTACGGCAATCTGTACCGCGTGCTGGGCGCGAAGCCCGTGCGCTGGGTGCAGCAGACCGACTTCGCCAACGACGAGGCGGTGGGCTACCTCGCCGACCGCCTCGCCAAGCTCGGCGTCGAGGACGGCCTCTTCCGCGCCGGCGCCGTGCCCGGCTCGGCCGTGGTGATCGGTGAGGGCGACGGCGTCGTCTTCGACTGGGAGCCCACGCTCACCTCGACCGCCGAGCTGATGACCGCGCCGCGCGGCTCCGACCCGCGCCTGTTCGAGGGGCACCGACGAACCACGCAGCAGCGCCGCGCCGAATACAAAGAGCGCATGGACGCCAAGTCCGAGGCGCGTGCCGAGCTCGAGGTGCAGCGCCTCTCGGGGTGGACCGAGGGCCAACAGGGCGAGAACACCTGGGCGGACGACGAGTGAGCGTGCGGGAGCGCGCTGGACTGCCCACCGCGCGCAGGCTCGTCGTCAAGGTCGGCTCGTCCTCCATCTCGGGCCCGAACGCCGATCGCATCGGCATGCTCGTCGACGCGCTCGCGGCCGCACACGGCCGCGGCACGGAGGTCGTGCTGGTCTCTTCCGGCGCCATCGCCACGGGGCTCCCGTTCCTGCAGCTTGACGCCCGGCCGGGCGATCTCGCCACACAGCAGGCGGCCGCGGCTGTCGGCCAGAACGTGCTGATCTACCGCTACCAGAACAGCCTGCGCCGCTACGACATCGTCGCGGGCCAGGTGCTGCTCACCGCGGGCGACCTCGAGAACCCCGTGCACCGCAGCAACGCGCAGCGCGCGATGGAGCGGCTCCTCGGGCTGCGCATCCTCCCGATCGTGAACGAGAACGACACCGTGGCGACGCACGAGATCCGCTTCGGCGACAACGATCGGCTCGCCGCGATGGTGGCCGAGCTGGTCGAGGCCGATGCGCTCGTGCTGCTCAGCGACATCGAGTGCCTCTACACGCGGCCGCCGCAGGAGCCGGGTGCCGAGCCGATTCGGCGGATCGGGTTCGGCGAGTCGCTGGCCGGGTTCGAGTTCGGCAGCGTGGGCATCGCCGGTGTCGGCACGGGGGGAGCGGCGACGAAGGTCTCGGCGGCGCGCCTCGCAGCCGCCGCCGGCGTCGGCGTGCTGGTCACGTCGTCCGAACTGGTCGCCGAGGCGCTTTCCGGCGCCGACATCGGCACCTGGTTCGAGCCACGGACTGCCGCGACGGGCGTGGCGGAGACCGTCACCGAGTCCTCGCTGCTCGGTAGACTGACACCATGACTGAGCTTGCTGCCCCCGTCGTGTCAGTGCAGGAGCGTCTCGCCCTCGCGAAGACCGCCTCGCGCGCGATCGGCGCACTCAGCGGCGCGCAGAAGACGTCGGTGCTGAATGCGATCGCCGACGCGCTGCTCGACGCCTCGGCGCGAATCGTCGCCGCGAACGCCGAGGATCTTCAGCGCGGGGCATCCAACGGCCTGGCGACCGGACTGCTCGACCGCCTGCGCCTCGACGAAGCCCGCGTGCGGGGGCTCGCGAGCGCCGTGCGCGAGGTCGCCGTGCTGCCGGACCCGGTGGGGGAGGTCGTCCGCGGCCACCGCTCGCCGACCGGCGTGCAGATCGAGCAGGTTCGCGTGCCGTTCGGAGTCATCGGCGCGATCTACGAGGCGCGGCCCAACGTCACGGTCGACATCGCGGCGATCGCGCTGCGCAGCGGCAACGCGGTCGTGCTCCGCGGCGGCACCGATGCCGAGGCCAGCAACAGGGTGCTGGTGGGGGTCATGCGCGACACGCTTGACGCGCACGGCGTCGACCCCGAGGCGATTCAGACGATCGACGAGTTCGGTCGCGACGGCGCGCGCGAGCTGATGCGCGCCCGGGGGCTCGTCGATGTGCTGGTGCCCCGCGGCAGCGCGGCGCTGATCCGCACCGTCCTCACCGAGTCGACCGTGCCCGTGATCGAGACGGGCTCGGGCGTCGTGCACATCTTCCTCGACGAGTCGGCTCGCCTCGACTGGGCGCGCGACATCGTCGTGAACGCGAAGGTGCAGCGCCCGAGCGTGTGCAACGCCGTCGAGACGCTCCTGGTGCATCGCGCGGCCGCCGCGCGGCTGCTGCCGGAGGTGGTGTCGAGCCTGCAGGCGCAGGGCGTCACCGTCCACGGCGACGAGGAGGTCGCAGCGCTGTGCCGCGACGTCGTCCCCGTGACCCAAGAAGACTTCGAGACCGAGTACCTCGATCTCGAGATTGCAGTGCGCGTGGTCGACGATCTCGACGCGGCGCTCGAGCACATCCGCACGTACTCGACCGGGCACACCGAGTCGATCATCACGTCGGATGCGGCCTCGGCCGATCGTTTCCTCGCCGAGGTCGACTCGGCGGTCGTGATGGCGAACGCATCCACGCGCTTCACCGACGGAGCCGAGTTCGGCTTCGGTGCCGAGGTCGGCATCTCGACACAGAAGCTGCACGCGCGCGGTCCGATGGGGCTGCGCGAGCTCACGAGCACCAAGTGGCTCGCTCGTGGCGCCGGACAAGTCCGGCTTTAGTGCCTAGACTGTATGCAGGCCACGAGGCCTCGCTGCACCCATGAACGGAGATCGCATGTCGTTTGCGACGATTTTGCTTGCCCAGGCTGAAGAGCACCACGGAAACGTGTACGTGGAGACCCTCCCGTACCTGCTGCTGGCCGTTGCGCTGTTCCTCGTGTTGGGCTTCCTCACGTTCAGCTACCGCGATGTCGCCAACCGTCACGCTGCCAAGGCCGAGGCCTACGCGCGCACGCACGGCGCCGCCATCGCGCAGGGCCAGGGGCACGGCCACTAGGCACTTTGCATGTCGGGTGCACCGCGGAGGCCGCGAATTGGAGTGATGGGCGGCACGTTCGACCCCATCCACCATGGCCACCTGGTCGCAGCCAGCGAAGTCGCCGACTCCTTCGGCCTCGATGAAGTCGTGTTCGTGCCCACGGGCGAGCCCTGGCACAAAGACGGGGTCAGCCCCAGCGAGCATCGATACCTGATGACGGTCGTCGCGACGGCATCCAACCCGTCGTTCACCGTCAGCAGGGTCGACATCGATCGCGCCGGCACGACCTACACGATCGACACGCTTCGTGACCTGCGCGCCGAGCGCCCCGACGCCGACCTGTTCTTCATCACGGGCGCCGACGCCATCACGCAGATCCTGGCGTGGAAGGACCACGAGGATCTCTGGGATCTCGCGCACTTCGTCGCAGTGAGCCGCCCCGGGCACGTGCTCAGCATCGACGGGCTCCCGAGCGATCGGGTCAGCCAGCTTGAGGTGCCGGCACTGGCCATCTCGTCAACCGACTGCCGTGAGCGTGTGCGCGAAGATCGTCCGGTCTGGTACCTCGTGCCGGACGGCGTCGTGCAATACATCAACAAGTACGACCTGTATCGGAGCGCTGCATGAGTACACCGGAACAGCCGCTGACCCGCAAGCAGATGCGCGAGCTCCTGCGCACCGGCGCGATTCCGATCATCCGCCCCGACGAAGCGGCGAAGCGCGAACAGGCGGATGCCTCGGCCGACCGCGTCGCAGACGCAGCGCCGCGCATCGACGACGAGCCGATCGATCCCGACGCCACCCCGCGCACCCGCCGCCAGGCGCGTCAGCAGGAGCGCCTGCGCACGCTCTCCGTCCCGATCATCTCGCCGGAGCTCGCCGAAGCCGCGCTGGCGGCCGACGCCGTCGAGGCGGACGTCGCCGACGTCGAGGCCCCGTCGTCTGACGTGGAGGCCGCTGAGGCCGCGCTCCCCGAAGCCGCCGAGGTCGAGGTCGAGGACGCGGTCGAAGCTGCGACCGGCGACGAAGCGGCGGTCGAGCCTGAGCGCGACCAGCCGGAGTCGGAAGCCGGCGACGCCGCTGACGCCGAGCCCTCTCACGTCGAGGCCTCTGATGCTCTCGAGATCGCCGAGGCGGACGTCGCCGAGCTCGACGCCGCCGCCGAGGCCGAGATCGCGGACGCCGCAGAGGGCGCAGACGAGGACGCAGACGCCGACGGCCCCGCGGAGACCAGCGCCGACGAGGCCTTCGTTGACGACGCCGACGCTGATGCTGCCGTCGAGCAGGCACTCGATGCGGACGCGACCGAGGCTGAGCTCACGACCGCAGAGGCCGACGATGTCGCCGAGGCTGATGCCACGCCCGCTCAGCTCGCGGATGCCTCCGAAGCGGAGGGCGCGGAGACGCCGGCCGACGATGCCGCTGAGGCATCCGCCGCACCCGCGGATGACGCGACCCTCGATGCAGCGGCCGCGGAAGGTGATGCTGGTGCCGCCGGGGACGCGGAAGCTCACGGCGCCTCCGATGCGGCCGCGTCGCAGACCCCTGAGGCGCACTCGCCCGCCGTCGGCGAGTCGGAGGCCGAAGCGGCCGACGCGGCCGACGCGCCCACCGGTTCGGCGCTGCATGCCGGGTTCGGGGGACACCTGCTCGTCGATGATCCCGAGATCGCCGCGCCCATGCCGGCGTCGTTCGATCAGCTCATCGCCCGGGGCTCGACCGCGACCGGCAGCGCGACCGCGACGAACGCGCTGATCCTCTCGCAGACCCCCGTCTCCGCACCGCTCTCCGGCGCGGTCACCGCCACCGGCGAGATCCTCATCACGGGCACGCTCGCGCTCCCGGAGGGCCTTGGATCGACCGGCAGCGACCCGCGTCTGAGCGACGGGAAGGAGATCGACGCGCTCCTCGTGGACGGCGGCGAGCTGCCGGCCTCCTCCTCGCCGAAGCCGGTCGCGGCGAGCGCTGCGATCAGCACGATCAAGAGCGCGAGCGAGATCATCAAGCCACCGGTTCCCGAGAAGGGGAGCCGCCTCATGTTTGCGCTCGCGATCACGGCGGGGGCGCTTGCGCTCGCCCTGGTCGGCGTGCTCATTCTCGGATTTGTCACGGGAGCACTGTAATGACCGTCAACGAAAACTCCAGGGCGATGCTTGCCGTCGCGGCCGACGCGGCTGACGCCAAGGGCGCCGAAGACCTCGTCGCGCTCGACGTCTCGGGCCCGCTGCCGCTGGTGGATGTCTTCCTCATCGCGACGGGACGCAACGAGCGCAACGTCGGCGCGATCGCGGACGCGATCGAGGACGCCCTCCTTGAGGCGGGACACAAGCGGGTGCGTCGCGAGGGTCGTCGCGAGGGGCGCTGGGTCCTCCTCGATTTCGGAGATCTCGTCGCACACGTCTTCCACGAGGACGAGCGCGAGTACTACGCGCTGGAGCGCCTGTGGAAGGACTGCCCGATCGTTCCGATCACACTGAGCAACCCGGCGCCCGTCGAGTAGGCGCGGGGCCGTCGAGACACGCACGGCGATCCGCCGATTTCAATTGCGGGCATCCGATGTAGTAGTCTTAACGAGTTGTCATCCTCACGGAGGCAGCGAATCTGGGTCTGTGGCGCAGCTGGTAGCGCACCTGCATGGCATGCAGGGGGTCAGGGGTTCGAGTCCCCTCAGATCCACCAAGAGAAGGCCTCGAGACACGCGTCTCGAGGCCTTCGTGGTCTCCGTCCCGTCTGCGGGCAAGCCAGCCGCGACGCGCCGGCAACATGCGCCCGCAGCGGCGCTCAGTCCTGCGGGGCCTCGAGCGGGCGTCGGTCGTCGACCGTGCCCCCGTGCGCGTAGTCGGGGCGGGCCGGCTGCGGCTTCTGCTTGGTGCCCTCGCCGCCTTGGCGCCCGCCGTAGGGGCGTCCGTGGTCGGCGAACTCGGCACGAACGAACACCAGCTCCCACTTGCCGAGCGTGAAGCGAGCACCCGTGCGGAGAATCTCCGAGTGGTCGTCGTTGGAGCCGACGCCCGATGCGGTCGAGCGCACATTGTGCACGCCCTGGCCGATCATCGTGAGCCGGTACTCGTCCTGCGGCGTGTGATGGATGCGGGCATGGATCGGGTCGATCCCCGCGAGCTGCAGGCTCGCGTCGGCGCTCGAGCCGATTGTGACGTCATCTTCTACGAGCGAGAAGGTGATGCGCTCGTAGTCCTTTCGCACCAGCAGGTGCGGATCGCCAGCACCCCAGTTCGCGTGGGTGGTGAGCTCGTCAGCATTGATGGGATTCATGATCTGCTCCTCTCCATCATGTGCAGAAGTGCCTGATGCCCCATAGGGTACGCCGCTCGATTCCCGTTTGGCAGGGGCTTGCGCCGCGGCCCGAGCTGTGATGGTGGGCACCGGTTCACGCGGCGTTCAACTTCAGTCTGCATGGCGCTCCTAGCGTGGGCGCGTCAGGTCGCGGCATCCACCACCGGAGCCGGGACGTATCGCCGCCTCGCCCTCGAGGCGACTGGGATTTGAGGATGATCAGTGCAATTTCGAAGAAGGATGCTGCGGGCCTGCGCGTTGGCTGCAGGCACCGCGGTGCTCGGCACCTGCCTGGTGATGACGCCCGTGGGGAGTGCGAGCGCGCTCGAGCCGTCGGCGTTCTCGACGAACGCCGGACGGGGCGCCGTCGGAGCCCCGGTGAACGTCGATGGGATGAACCTCGACTCGGGCGGCAGGGCCGTGGTCAACGCCGTCGAGCGCACCGAGGTCGCACCTGGGCTCGTGCACGTGAAGTTCGAACGGCGCGACCCGCTCGGGTGGCAGCACATCAACGTGTTGAAGGCGACGCTCTCGCCGAGCACCGTGAAGATGAAGTACCTGTCACCAGAGACGATCTCGGGCGCTCCCGAGACCGTCACCGAGCTGACCAAGCGCGCCGATGCCCTCGCCGGGGTGAACCTGGATCGCTTCGACATCAACAACTCGTATGCGCCGGCGGGATGGGGCATCACGGACGGCAGGATCCTCAAGTCGGGCAACCACGACGCGGCGGCCTCGGTCGGCACCGACGCCGCGGGGCTCGGGGTGCTCGTCGACCTCGCGCTGCAGGGAAGCGTCACGATGCCCGACGGATCCGCGCTGCCGGTGTCTGGGATCAACGTGACCGACGTGCGCGCCGAGGGCGTTGCGATGTACACCTCGCAGTGGGGGAGCTACACACGCACGCGCATGTACGGCTTCAAGCCGGCGAACGGCGTGGAGGTCTGGATCGGTGCAGACGGCACCGTCGAGCGAGCATCCGCGCCGGTGGGCAGCGGCGCCGACGTGATCCCCGAGGGCGTGCAGGTGCTCACGGCGAAGACGAACAGCACTGCCGCGACCGCGCTCGCCACCCTGAGCGCGGGCGACCGGATCGAGGTGGCGTACGGCATCCGCGACGACGTCTCGGTCGGCGAGATCGGCGGCTCATGGCACCGACTGCTGGTCGACGGCAGAGCTGCCGCGTACGACAAGAAGAACAAGTACCTGAATGATCCCAACCCGCGCACGATGATCGGGTTCAGCCAGGACCGCGCGACGGCGTACTTCATCGTGGCTGACGGGAGGACCGCGGAATCTCGCGGCCTGACGTTCAACGAGATGGCGGAGCTGATGCTCGACGTCGGCGGATACAACGCGATGAGCGCCGACGGCGGCGGCTCGACGCAGATGAACGTCCGACAGCCGGGCGACGACACCCCCGCGGTCGTGAATGTGCCATCGGATGGATTCGAGCGGCCTGACGCCGACGGCATGGGCTTCGTGCTCGCACAACCCGGCACGGGAGCGCTCACCGGGTTCTCGCTGCGCCCCGTGCGTGACGATCGTGATGCCCTGCGCGTCTTCCCGGGCACGCACCGCACGCTCACCGGGTTCGGGCATGACGAGATGCGCACCGCGGTCGATGCGCGGCCGGACGGGTGGTCGAGCGCGGACGCGACCGCGTCGGTCGACCACGGGGTCGTGAAAGGCCTGGCGCAGGGCACCGCCACGATCACCGCGGCGAGCGGATCGGCGAGCGGCTCGCTCGAGCTCGAGGTCGCCGGCCCGCTGCAGCGGATGACGGTCGACCAGAGCGTCGTCAACCTCGAGACCCAGGGCGCCTCGGCGGTGCTGTCGTTCACCGGGCACGACGCGGAGGGCTTCACGGCACCGATCGAGGCGATCGACATCGCGGTCGACAATCCGGCGCCCGACGTGTTCTCGGTGACGCCCACCGCGGACGGCAGATTCACGGTGACGGCGACCGCCGCCGAGGGCGGCGCGACGCTCGCCTTCACCCACGGCGACGTCCGGGCTGAGGTCGCCGTCGCGGTCCCGCTCGAGGTGAAGCTGATCGATGACTTCTCCGACATCAGCGGCTGGACGACCGCGCACGACCGCGCGGCAAACGGGTCGATTGCGCCGGGTGAGGGGCACGAGGGCGCGGCAAGCATCCGCGTGAACTACGACTTCACCCAGTCGACCGGCATCCGGGGCCGATATGCGGTGGCGCCCGGCGCGGTCGAGGGCGGCAACGGCGGCATCGACATCCCCGGTCGCCCGCAGAAGCTCTCGGTCTGGATCAAGGGCGACGGCAACGGCTCGCTCCTGCGGCTGCAGGTGATGCAGCCAAATGGCGTGCGATCGTGGCTGGACGGCGTCGGCGGCTCGCAGTCGCTGTATGTGACGTGGAAGGGCTGGCAGCGCCACGACTTCGTGGTGCCGGAGTCGTTCGCGTTCCCGCTCAAGTTCGAGCGGATTCGGGTGCTCGAGACGGTCGCGGCGAAGCAGTACAAGGGCTCGCTCGAGGTCTCGAAGATCTACGCCTACCTGCCGCCGGTCGAGGTGGCGCCGCAGGCGGTCGCACCCGCGAACGACAGCCTCGTGGTCGCTGCGGGGGAGACCTCGGACGCGCCGCTTCGGGTCGCGGTGATGTCGGACGCGCAGTTCGTCGCCCGCGAGCCGGAGAGCGGCGCGGTGCTGGGCGCGCGGAAGGCGCTGCGCGAGATCGTGGCGCAGAGCCCCGACGTGCTCGTGATCAACGGGGACTTCGTCGACGAGGGCTCGCCCGAGGACTTCGCCCTCGCGCGGAGGATTCTCGATGACGAGCTCGCGGACGCGAGGTTCCCCTGGTACTACGTGCCGGGCAACCACGAGATCATGGGCGCTCCGATCTCGAACTTCGAGAAGGAGTTCGGCGCGACGAGCAACGTCTTCGATCTGAACGGCACCCGATTCATCACCGCGAACTCGGCCACCGGCGCGATCGGCGCCGACTTCGCCCAGGTGAAGATGATCCGTGAGCAGCTCGATGACGCCGCGGTCAATCCGGCCATCACCGGTGTGGTGTTCCTGTCGCACATGCCGACGAACGATCCGCTGCCGGCGAAGGCGAGCCAGCTCAGCGATCGCACCGAGGCGGCGATGATCGACGACTGGTTCGAAGCGTTCCGCGCGAACTCGGGCAAGTCGATCGCGTACATCTCGGGGCATGTCGGGGCATTCGACACTTCGCGCTCAAACGGCGTCCCCTATGTCGTGAACGGCAACTCGGGCAAGGGCCCGGCCGCGGCTCCCGATGACGGCGGCTTCACCGGCTGGACGATGCTCGGCATCGACCCGGCACGGGGCATGTGGGAGGCCGCACCGAAGGCCCGCGCGGCGGCCGGTGGATCCTGGCTGTCGGTCGAGACGCGCCCGCGTGTCGACGCGGACGGGATCGCGATCGCCGCGCCGGCCGAGCTCGCACCGGGCGCGCAGGCCGCGGTCTCGGCACAGTTCGCGCAGGACGCGGACGTCGACGGCACTCCGCGCATCGTGTCGGTCGCGTGGCCCATCTCGTCGGCATGGGCGGGCGAGGGCGTGTTTCACGGCGCCCCCGCGGATGCCCCGGCTGACGCCGTCGTCGCGGTTCAGCCGGAGCAGGGCGTGGTGACGGCGCTGCGCGCCGGGACCGCGCAGCTGCAGGTGACCGTGAACGGCGAGACCGCGAGCCACACGCTCGTCGTGCCGAGCGCCACGGGCCCCGTCGACCCGGGCGACCCCGGCGACGGCAGCGGTGGCGGCAGCGGCGATGGCGGGAACGGCGGCGCGGGTGAGGGGAACACGGGCGGCACACCCGGCGACGATCTCGCCACCACGGGCGCCCAGCTCGGCGGCGGCATCGTCGCGGTCGGCGCGCTGCTCCTCGGCGCCGGTCTCGCGTTCCTCAGCCGCGCGCGTCGCCGCGCGGCACGTGCGAACGGGGACGCACACCTCGAGGGATAGCCGCCCACACAGACGACAGCGGGCCCGGTTCATGCTGAACCGGGCCCGCTGTCGCTGCAGGGGCGGGTGGGCGCTGCTGCGCCGGCCGCGCACCCGCCACGACTACAGCAGCTCTGCGCGCAGGGCCTCCGGGGTCTTCGGCGAGAGCAAGCCCGGTGCGATGTCGAACACGGTGTGCGCCCCGAAGCGCCCCTCTGCGCGCAGACGGTGCGCGGCGCGCGCGTAGGCGACGAGCACGCTCGCGGTGAACTCGGGATTGCTCGCGAGCGTGAGCCCGTACTCGATGACCTGCGCGCTGCCCTCGCCCGTGCTGCCGCTGCGGATCACGAAGCCGCCGTGCGGCATGGCGGCGTGGTCGCGCGCCAGCTCCTCGGCGCTGATGAACGTCACGGTCGTGTCGTACTCGTCGAAGTAGTGCGGCATCGTCACGATCGCCTCGCGCACGGCCGCGGCATCCGCCCCCGCCTCGAGCACGACGAAGCACTCGCGCGTGTGCTTCTCGCGGGTGCCGAGCACCGGGCGGGCGCCCGAGCGCACGGCCGCGACGGCTGCGTCGCTCGGCACCGTGTACTGCACGCCGCCGGCCACGCCGGCCACGCCGCGGATCGCGTCGGAGTGGCCCTGGCTGAGCCCGCGCCCCCAGAACGTGTAGGTGTCGCCATCGGGCAGGAGCGCCTCGCCGAGCACGCGATTGATCGAGAACATGCCCGGGTCCCACCCGGTCGAGATCACCGCGGTCGTGGCGCCGGCGCGCGCGGCGGCATCCACCGCGGCGAAATGCTCGGGGATGCGGGCGTGCGTGTCGAAGCTGTCGACGATGGTGAACCGTGCCGCGAGCTCCGGCGACTGCACCGGGAGGTCGCTCTTCGAGCCGCCGCAGAGCACCAGCACATCGATCTGCTCGGCGCGGGCGCCCAGCTCGTCGTGCGCGAACACCCGGGTCGCGGGATGCCGCGGCTCGAGGCTCGCGGGATCGCGACGCGTGAACACCCCGACCAGCTCCATGTCGGCGTTCTTCGCGATTGCGGACTCGACGCCGCGGCCGAGGTTGCCGTAGCCGACGATGCCGATGCGAATCGGAGTGTGCATGCGGGTCTTCTTCCTGAGCCGAGAGGCTCCGTTGACGATGGGGAGCGCGGCCGCCGCGAGCACACCGGCCTCGCGGGCCGAGCGACGCTGCGAGCAGATCAAAACTACATGTGCGCGGCGATGTACGAGTACTTCACGAACACCTCGGGGGCGTGACCTGCCTCCTCGAGGATGCCCTGCACCGCGGTCATCATGTACCTGGAGTCCCAGCCCATGTAGAGCGAGTGCGTGTCGTCGAGCGCGTCCCACTGGCCGTTCCAGGCCTGCTCGTCGTAGACGGGGCCGCCGCGCCGCGCGCTGAACGCGATGACGAGCTCTGGGGTCTCCGACCAGATTCGGCGGAACACGCGGTTGAAGAAGTACTTCACATCCGGCACTTCCCAGTGCTCGCCCCGGTACTCGATGTAGGCGAACTCGCGCTGCCAGCCGCGTGGCCAGCCGCGGCGCCGCTTGGCATCGAGCAGGGGCGTGAGGTCATCGTCGTCGATGCCCCCTGCGTCGGGGCGCGGCCAGATGCGCAGGAGCTCCTCGGTGAGGGCGACGGTGCGGGCCGCGATCGCGGCCGTGCCCCAGGCGTCCACCGCGCTGACGTCGCGCGTGAGGGCGACGGCGCTGCGCGCGAAGATGCGGTCGCGCTTCTCGGGGAACGACGCGTCGAGCGCTCGCTCGGCGAGGTGCTCCTCGAGCAGCACGAGGTTGCCGAGGGTGCCCGCCAGCGCCCGATGGCTGTTCTGCGCGTCGTCGGTGTAGTCGGCCCAGCGGGTCTGCCCGTCGCCGCTCCAGGCGTCGGACGGGGCGAGCGGGAACACGTGGGCGAGCTCCAGCTCCACGTCGCCAAGCAGCTCGGCGCCGGCGAGCCGACTGAGCACGTAGCTCGGGTGGGGGAGCGCCCCGTACTTGAGGGCCCCGCGCACGCGCTCGTCAGAGGGCATGATCCGGGCGAAGGCGTGCTCGAGGGCCTCGGGGTCCTCGTCGCGGGCACGGCAGAGCCGGGCGACGAGGGTGTCGGTGCTGATCCCCACGATCGTGCGTCGCAGGAGGAGGGACTGCACGCGCTCGAGCAGCTCGACGAGCGTCGCCTGCGCGGAGTTGGCGGCCTCCGTGCCGCCGCGCGCCGCGTCGGCGAGGAAGTCGCGGTAGGCGCGCATCACGAGCGGGTACATGCCGCGCCCGAAGGTGTTCACGTGGCGCAGCTGCCGCGTGAGCGCGGGCTCCGGTGCGTGCGTCGGCTCGACGAGGATGCGATAGATCGCCGAGTACTCCTTCCACTCGGCGGCGTGCGTGCGAAGGTTCGAGGCATCCAGGCGCGGGAACTGCTCGCGGAAGGCGTCGTAGACCCCGCGGCCGCCGGCCATCGCGACCTCGCGGCCCGTCTTCATGACGAGGTAGTGGCGCCAGAAGCTCGCGATCTGCTCGCCGGTGTTCTGCTCGATGGGGAGCCAGAACGAGTCTTCGATCTCGGTCTGCTCGGCGTGCGTGAGGCCCATGAGGACGTAGTTGTGGATGAGCTCATGGTCGTGCAGCGGCTCGCCGGTCGAGTTGAGGCTCTCGAAGATCTGCTGCGCGTTGGAGCCCGCGCCGAGCGTGATCGCAACGTGCTCGAGCTTCTGCAGGCCGCGCCAGATCGCCGGGGCCTCGTCGGCGCGGATCTGGCTGCGGAAGAAGGCGTAATTGTCGTCGAAGCGTGACTCGCGCGACTCGCCCGGGGCGGCGCGCTCGAGCACGACCTTCTCGAACACCTCGGCCCAGGCGCGGTGCGGGCGCAGCTTGGTGCGGCTCGGGTCGGCGGCGCGCACCAGCACGCGCTCGAGCTCGGCGGCGAGCGTCGGGTGCTCGGCGCGCACGGTGTGGTGCAGGGCGGCGACCAGCAGCATGAGGGTGGTGATGCGCTGTTGGCCGTCGATGAGCACGAGCTCCGCCGGGGTGTCATCGCCCTCGGCCGCGCCGGCGCTCTCGCTGGAGAGGATCGAGCCGATGAAGTGCGTGTGGGTGTCGCCGGTGGCCGATACGGCGCGGATGTCGGCGAGCAGCTTCTCGCACCCGCCGATGTCCCAGCGGTACTGGCGTTGGTAGACCGGGACGACGATGGTCGTGTCCGGGGCGGAAAGCCAGTCGATCGTGTTGACGGCGTGGGCGGTCACATTCGTGGCAGTGCTCATGGTTGCGTACATCCCTTGCAGCGCGAAACTCTCCACCCCAATCTACGCGGCGAACGGCGGTTTCATTTTTTCCGGCATGGTCGATGGCGGTTCAAATTCACGCTCTATAGGCTTGCCTAAGTTGGGCCTGTTAAAACGTGCTGGCCCCCTACGAAAGGTCCCATGATCATGGGTTACATCAAATCCGCAGCGCTGGAGGAGACCGGCTACGTCGTTCTCGACAGCTACAACCAGCCGCTCGACCCCAAGGAGTGGCTCGATCTCGAGTACAACGACTGGAAGTCGTCCGGCGACACCCGCTTCGCGCCGCTCGCGAGCGCGTTCGGCGACATCGAGTGCAACGGCTTCTGGAACCACAAGCCGCCGCGCACCGACAAGGACGGGGTCTGGATCCCGTCGCAGACGCAGATCGCGCCGACGCTGACGACCCGCGCCCAGGAGCCGGGCGCGAACGTGGGCCGCTGCCGTGTCATCGAGCTGCAGCCCACGCCCTACGGCGACTGCCTCTACAACCTGCACCAGGACGACAACAACCGGCTCAACCCCGAGGGCACCGGCTGGGTCGTGCGCGGGTTCTTCAACCTGACTGACGACAAGGACAGCTTCTTCGTCCTGCGCGAGAACCGCACCGACCCGAAGGGCGAGGTCCGCATCGCCCTGCCCGCCGGCGCGCAGCTGATCGTCGACACCCAGCGCCTCTGGCACGCCGCCACGCACGTGGGCACCGAGCCGCGCTACTGCCTGATCACCTCGTGGACCTCGGGCCCGGAGCTCGACGCCTACATCGAGAAGTACAACGGGGTGAAGCACGTGCCGAACGTGGAGCTCCCGCAGGACGTGCTCGACTTCGGCTACTCGGAGCAGGCACGCAAGGACGCCGCTCGCGCCGCGTACTACGCGGCCAAGGGCCAGGCAGAGGTCATCGCGATGAGCGAGGCCTGATTCCTCGCATCGTCTGAGCGCGCTGCCCCGGTCGGTCCTCGACCGGGGCAGCGCGTCTTCGTGCCAGGGGCCGCGCCGTGCGGCGCGCGCGTCACGCGCGGGGGAGGGCCCAGGGCTTGGCCGGCTGGCAGCACATCACGATCAGCACGATGCTGCCGAACGGCAGGAGGCTGATGAAGAGCCAGGCCCAGTGCTGCCCCGCGTCGCGCAGGCGCCGCACCGTGACCGCCCACGACGGCACGATGATGGCGAGCGCACCGGCGAACCAGGCCATGCCGATCACGCCGGTGAGCATGCTCGCGCCGAAGAACGCTGAATCGCCCGCGACGGTGGAGGCGGCGCCGCTGATCAGGATCACGATCACCATGAGCAGCCACGCGGCGAGGGCGGCGAGCGAGGCGAACAGCGCGAAGTACCAGAACTCGGACCGGCTCGCGCGTCCGCCGAAGCCGGCGTACTGCCGGAACACGGACCGAATCGCCTGTCCGAACGACATCGGCTCAGCGGGGCCGACGAGCGGCACGCCGTATCCCGAGCCCGGATATGCCTGCGCCGGCGTCGTGGCCCCCGCCGCGGCGCCGTATCCGCTCGCCGCGGCGTAGCCGGGCGAAGTGGTGTATGCCGCATGCGCGTCTGCGTAGCTCGGCGGGGCGGCGGCCGTGCCGCCCGGGTACCCGGGCGGCATGCCGTACGACGGGGCGGCGGGCATGCCGTGCGGCGCCTCGGCGAGCGGCACCGGCGGCACGCTGGGTGCGCCCCCGGCAGCCGGGGCCGGCGGCGGGATCAGCGAGGGCGGCACGACCGGCTTCGCCGCACGGACCTCCGTCGACCAGCTCGAGCCGTTCCACCAGCGGAGGGTGCCCGAGGCGGCAGCGGCGGGATCTGGGTACCAGCCGGCGCTGGGCTCGGTGGGCGGGTTCGTCATTGCACACTCCGGTTCGGTGGGGAAGCTCCATGCTATCGAGCGCACCCTCGGCGGCTCGCTCGCGCCGCCCGCGCACCGCGCCCACGGCATAGTCTGGGCGAGTGGGCGGCAGGAGAAGACGAGCGGGGGCGGCAGCCGTGCTCCTCGGCGCGTGCGGGTTCGCGCTGCTTGCGCCGGCTGCGCTCGACGGCGGCGCGGCGAGCGCCGCGCCGGGGCCCGGCACCGACCGCACGGCACACGCGCAGGTGACGGTCGCTGCGGCATCCACGGCTCGCATCGGCGAGCTCGCAGCGCTCGATGTCGCCGCGATGTCGACGCGCGAGAAGGCGGCCGCCGTCGTCATGGGGCACATCCCGGGAAGCGATCCCGCGGCGCTGCGCGCGTTCATGTCCGAGACCGGCGCGGGCGGGTTCATCCTCATGGGGGCGAACATTCCGCAAACCGAGGGCGAGCTGCGCATGATCACCGAAGCGCTCACGCTCGACCCGGCGCTGCCCCCGCTCATCGGGATCGACGAGGAGGGCGGCGACGTCGCCCGCCTGCCGTGGGATGCTCTCGCCTCGGCGCTCACGCTGAAGACGCAGCCTGCCGCCGCCGCCGAACGGGCATTCGCCGGCCGCGGGGCGCTCGTGCAGCGGGCCGGCATCGGGGTGAACTTCGGCGTCGTCGCCGATGTCACGCCGGGCCCGGGGCACTTCATCTGGCGGCGCTCGTTCGGCTGGCCGGCGGATGATGCCGCCGGACGCGTCGCGGCCGCGGTCACTGGGGAGGGCGCCCAGGCATTCAGCACGCTCAAGCATTTCCCCGGCCACGGCGCGCCCGCGGGTGACTCGCACACGAGCATCCCCACCACTGATCTGCCGTACGAGCGCTGGCGCGCGGTCGATGCCGTGCCCTTCGTCGCCGGCATCGATGCGGGTGCCCCGATCGTGATGTTCGGACATCTCGCGTATACAGCGGTCGATGCCGCGCCCGCATCGCTCTCGCCCGAGTGGCACCGCATCCTCCGCGACGAGCTCGGCTTCACCGGCGCCGCCGTCACCGACGATCTGGGGATGCTGCAGGCTTCCGGTCATCCCGCGTATCGCGACCCCGTGGCGAACGCCGTCGCAGCCCTCGCCGCGGGCAACGACCTGCTGCTGGGCGTCATGTTCAGCACGCCCGAGACGACGTCCGCGATCATCGACGGCATTGTCGCGGCGGTCGAATCGGGGGCGGTGCCCGTCGCCCGGCTCGACGAGGCAGCGACGCGGGTGCATGCCCTCCGGCTGCAGCTCGCCGGTGCCGGCCGCGGCATGCTGCCGTGCGCCGATTGCGCGCCGGTCGGCTGATCGCGGCGCGCGCCGCGAGAACGGCGGAGAATGAAGGGCATGGATGACACTGTCCGCCGCGAGTTCGGCGCACTCCTGCACGCGCAGCGCGACGAGCTGCTCGCCGGCGTCGGCGCGTCTGAACGCCTGCTCGACGCGATTCGGGAGGCCCGCTCCGACACGCCGGCAGACGACGAGCACGATCCGGAGAGCGGCACGATGTCGGCCGAGTGGTCACGGGCCGAAGGGCTGCTCGAGGGCACGCAGCGCGAGCTGGGCGAGCTCGACGCGGCGCTCGCACGGCTTGCTGCAGGCTCGTACGGGATCTGCACGGGGTGCGGCAGCGCGATTCCTCTCGAACGGCTGCGCGTCCGTCCGGCCGCGCTGCAGTGCGTCGGCTGTGCGAGTGCGTCGACACGGGTGCGCGGATGAGCGCGGCACCGCGCGCCGCGGCCCCGTGCCCGTGCGGGAGCGGCGACGCGTTCGGCGCTTGCTGCGGCCCGCTCCTGGCCGGCGCCGCAGCCCCGACGCCCGAGCGCCTGATGCGCTCGCGCTACACCGCGTTCGTGGTGCGCGACGCGGCGCACCTGCTCGCGACGTGGCATCCCGGCACCCGGCCCGACGAGATCGAGCCCGACGCGCACACGCGGTGGGTGGGGCTTGAGATCATCGCCGTCGAGGGCGGGGAGCCCGGCGGCACGCGCGGCTTCGTCGAGTTCGCGGCCTCCTACCGCATGCCCGGCGTCGGCGGTGTGCAGGTGCAGCGCGAGCGCAGCCGCTTCGTGCTGCAGAGCGGCCGCTGGTGGTATCTCGACGGCCGCGTCGAGGGCGCCTGAGCGGGGCCCCGCGGTGCCGGCCGTGGGCGGAGCCGCCGGCTCATGGGCGCAGCAGCACCTTGCCGACGGCGCGGCGCTGCTCGACGTGCTGCAGTGCGGCGGCAGCGTCGTCGAGGTCGAAGACCGCACCCACGTGCGGGCGAAGCCTGCCGTTCTCGAGGTGGGGGAGCAGCGCGTTCCACTGCGTCGCGGTGTGGCCGGCTCTGTCGCCCTCGTACGAGCCCCAGCCCACGCCGACGACCGAGATGTTGTGCAGCAGCAGCTGATTCACCCGCACGCTCGGGATCTCGCCGGATGCGAAGCCGACCACGAGCAGCCGCCCGTCGCCGCGCAGGCAGCGCAGCGAATCGTCGAACCGTTCGCCGCCGACGGTGTCGACCACGATGTCGACCTTGCCGAGCGCGAGTACCGCGTCGAGGAATCCTTCGGCGAGCACGTACGTATCGGCACCCGCGTCGAGGGCGGCCTCGCCCTTCTCCGCAGTGGAGACGACCGCGATGACCTCGCTCGCGCCGAAGGTCTTTGCGATCTGGATGGCGGCTGAGCCGATGCCCCCGCCCGCTCCGTGCACGAGCACGCGCTCGCCCGGGGCGAGCTGACCCCGCTCGACGAGCGCGAAGTGCGCGGTGCCGAAGTTGGCGAAGAATGCGGCGCCCGTTTCGAACGAGACGGCTTCGGGCAGCGGCCAGATCTTGTCTATCGGCGCGACGGCGAGCTCGGCATACCCGCCGAGGCCCGCCCGGGCGATCACCCGATCGCCCGGCTCGAACCCGGAGCCCATCGGCGCGGTGACGATCTCACCGGCGATCTCCGAGCCGGGCGTGAACGGCAGCACCGGCTTGTGCTGGTACCTGCCCCGCGTGCGGAGCACGTCCGAGAACGCCACGCCTGCGGCGCGCACCCTGATGAGCGCCTCGGCAGGGCCGGGCAGGGGCGCCTCGACCTCGCGGATCTCGATCGCGTCGGGCCCGTCGAGACTGACGATCTGTGCGGCTTTCATCAGGCCACCGTAGCCAACATCCCGCTACGGCGTCGCCCGCCGGAGCCCGGCGAAGGCCAGCACGCCGATGACGGCAGCGAGCGCGAGCATCCACAGTGAGAGGCTGACCGCACCCTGCTGCGCGAACCACGTGAACACCGCGGCCCATGCGTTCGCCTGCCCGATCAGCCAGAGCAGCGCGACGAGGACCGCGCCGATCCCGACCAGCAGGATGGAGAGGCCGAGCGTGCCGAAGCGGCGGTAGACGAGCGCACACCCGAAGCCGGTGACGAAGAAGAGCATGGCGAGGATGAAGAAGAACAGCGCCGCCCCCGCGGGGCCGGCCTGCCATACCCAGTCGAGGTGGAAGAAGTAGCCGTTCATGCCCCACCCGCCGGTGGCCTGCTCGAGCAGCCCGCCGAGGACGAACACGATGGCGAGGATCGCCGAGGTGAGGGCGGCGGTCAGGACGGTGCCAACGTAGAACTCGCGGCGGGTGACGCTCATCGCCTGCGAGAACGGAAACGTCAGCGTGAGCGACTGGATGCCGACGACGAGGAAGTACCAGAGCGGAGCCTGGGCGCCGCCGCCGAACTTCGGCTCGGTGATGCCCGACGACTGCAGGATGGCGTAGATCGCGAGCGTGAGCAGCAGCGAGCCGCCGAGCACGATCAGGGGCACCCAGACGAAGGTCTGGCGATTGACCAGCTGCATGCGGACGACGTTCAGTGTGCGGCTCATCGGAGTGCTCCGTCGCTGGATGACGCCGCGGAGTGCTCCGCCGCGTGCTGGGTGAGGCGCACGATCAGCTGCTGGAGCGAGACGGGCGCGGTGTCGAGGCCGGCAGCGGCCAGCTGCTGGCGCTCGGCGGGGGAGAGGGCGCCGAGCACGGTTGCGGATGCCACGCGCCCGAGCCTCTCGCGGTGGATGACCTCCCGCCCGCCGACGAACGCGTCGACCGCGGCGGAGTCGCCGACGATGGTGACCGCGCGGTCGCGCAGCGCGTCCGCGTCCTCGTGCATGATGATCTTTCCGCTGTCGATGACGAGCACGCGCTCGATGAGGTTCGATACCTCGTCGATCAGGTGGCTCGAGAGGATGATCGTGCGCGGATGCTCCGCATAGTCCTCGATCAGCCGGTCGTAGAAGATCTGGCGGGCCACGGCATCGAGCCCAAGGTACGGCTCGTCGAAGAACGTGATCTCGGCGCGCGATGCGAGCCCGATGATGACGCCGACGGCCGAGAGCTGGCCGCGTGAGAGCTTCTTGATGCGGGGTCTGGTCGGCAGCTGGAATGCGCCGATCAGCGACTCCGCGAGCGCGTCGTCCCAGTTCGGGAAGAACATGCGCGCCGTGCGGAACGCGTGGATCGCCGTCGCGTCGTCGGGGTATCTCTGGCTCTCGCGCACGAAGCACATGCGGGAGAGGACCCGGGCATTCTCGTAGGAGTGCTCGCCGAAGACGCGGACGTCGCCGCTCGTCGCGAAGGCCTGCGCCGTGACGATCGACATCAGCGTGGTCTTGCCGGCGCCGTTGCGCCCGAGCAGCCCCGTGATGCTGTCCTTCTCGATGGTGAAGCTGACATCATCGACCGCTCTGACATCGCGGTATCGCTTGGTGAGGCTGTTCACCTCGATCACGTCGGTCATTGACTCGTCCTTTCGATGTTGGCTGCGGCCGAGCGCGTCAAGCGCTCGGTGACGAGGTCGCGCAGATCGTCGGGGCCGAGCCCCAGTGTGCGCGCCTCGTTGAGCAGCGGGTCGATGAAGCGCACCGCGAAGGCCGTGCGTCGCTCCGCAAGCAGGAGCGCGCGCGCTCCGGGGGCGACGAACATGCCGATGCCGCGCCGCTTGAGCAGCACGCCCTTGTCGACGAGGAGGCTGATGCCCTTGGCGGCGGTCGCGGGATTGATCCGATAGAACACGGCGAGCTCGTTCGTCGAGGGTGCCTGCGCCTGTTCGGCGAGACTGCCGTCGACGATCGAATCCTCGACGCGCTCTGCGATCTGCAGGAAGAGCGCCCTGCCTTCTTCGATCACGTGCACCTCGTTCTCTGGTTACTTACTCAAGTAACTAACCATGGAGGCTGCGTGCAGTCAATACCCGCCCCGCATCGATCGGCGAAGGCACCGCGTGGGGCGAAGCGGCGACGGCGCCCGGAGCGCGGCCGTGCGGGTGCCCCCGCCCCGGCTACGCGGCTCGCGCGGACGAGGCGGCCCGGGCGCGTGCGATCAGCGCCGCGATGACGCGCCAGCCGACGAGGAAGATCAGCAGCGTGACGCTCGCGACGATGATGAAGGCGACGGCCGTTCCCTGCCCGCTGACAGCGCGCAGGAGCATCCCGCCCGCGACGGTGATCACCCACACCGGGATGCCGGTGCGCAGGGGCGCAAGCGGCTTGCGGAACGCGAGCGTGACGATCCACGCGAAGGCGAGCGCCGCGGCGAACGGCCACGCGGTCTCAAGGAGCCCGAGTCCGCCGGCGCCGAGCACCTGCTCCTGGTGGCTTGCCCGGCCGAGTGCCGCGAAGATCACGACGAGCACGAGGTCAGCGACAAAGGCGAGGACGGTGGCGCGGGTGCTGGTCATTCGAGCTCTTCTCCTGGTTGATCGTCGCCGCCCGGCGGGTATTCGGCGAGCTCCGGGCGGAGGCGGAGGGCGATCGCGCTCGCGACCAGTCCTCCCCACACCAGCGTAAGCGCAAGCACCAGCGCGACTATGGCGATGGGCGTCATCCGTCCGTCTCCTTCCGGCTCGTCGTCGCGGTTCGCGCACGCTCGCTGGCGTACGCGGGCCACGCGGCGAAGTCATCGGGCGAACGCGCCCAGCGCAGCCCGGTGAGCACGAGCGCACCGAGCGCCATGGCGAAGATGGCGCCCCAGCCGAACGCGAGCAGGTACCACCCGGGCAGTCCCGAGTACCCGTCGACGATCAGCGTGATGATCCGCTGCACGAGCATGAATCCCAGCACGAGCGGCGCCAGCACGCCCACGCCGAGCACCCAGACGCGGCCGACCTTGACGGTCGAGACGGCGTTCAGGTGCGCGCGCAGCTCGGGGGCCTTCCCGAGCACCCACACGACCAGCACCGTCATGAGCACGGCGGATGCCACGATCCCGATGTTGTTCGCCCACTGGTCGGCCGTGTCGAGGGCGAGCAGGCCAGTCGTGGTCGAGAAGAGCAGGATCGAGAGCACGGCCGACACTCCGCCGATGCGCAGCGCGGCCTGACGGCGGCTTAGCCCGAACTTCTCCTGGAACGCCGCCGAGACGACCTGCAGCACAGACACGAGCGAGGTGAAGCCCGCCATCACGAGCGAGCCGAAGAACAGCGCGCCGAACATGGGCCCGCCGGGCATCTGCGAGACGATCGCCGGAAAGGTGATGAACGACAGCGTCGGCCCCGTGATGCCGTCGAGCTGCGCGATGTCGACGCCCTGGCGGAACGCGAAGAACCCGAGCGTCGCGAACACCCCGATGCCGGCGAGCAGCTCGAACGAGGAGTTGGCGAACGCCACGACAAGCCCCGGTGCCGTGAGGTTGGCCCGCCGCTTGCGATACGACGCGTACGTGATCATGATCCCGAATGCGATCGAGAGCGAGAAGAAGATCTGGCTGTAGGCGGCGATCCACACGTTGGGGTCGAGCAGCGCCTCCCAGCTCGGGGTGAACAGCGCGTTGAGCCCGTCCGCCGCGCCATCCAGGAACAGCGCGCGCACCACGAGGATGGCGAACGCGACCACCAGCAGCGGCAGGAACACCACGTTGACGCGCTGCAGGCCGCGGGCGACGCCCAGCGCCAGCACGACGATGGCGGCGATCCACACCAGCGCGAGGGGGATCAGCACCGCCGGCACGAACTCGAGGCTCAGGCCGGGCTCACCCACCTGCAGGTAGTCACCCGTGAAGAACGCCGCTGGGTCGTCGCCCCAGCTGAGGTTGAACGAGAACACGAAGTAGCTCATCGCCCACGCCACGACTGCGGTGTAATAGAGCGCGATCACGAACGCGATCGTCACCTGGAACCAGCCGAGCCCCTCCAGCCATCTGCGCATGCGGCCCCCGCCGAGGCGGCGAAACGCCGTCGGGGCCGAGCCGCGGAAGCGGTGCCCGATCGTGTAGTCGAGGAAGAGAATCGGGATGCCCGCGGTGACGAGGGCGATCAGGTACGGGATCAGGAATGCGCCGCCGCCGTTCTCATAGGCGACGCCGGGGAAGCGCCAGATGTTGCCGAGCCCGACCGCGGAGCCGATCGCAGAGAGGATGAAGCCGATCTGCCCGGTCCACTGCTCGCGGGGCGGCGACGCGCCGGCGCGCGGCTGTGCGGCACCTGCCGGTGTCGGCCGGCTCGCTGCGGGTTCCATGCACTCATAGTGAACCCTTTTGGGTCTGCGTCATACCCCGGTGCGGGCTCGCGTTGCGTGCGCCCGCGATGTTATGGTTGAGCGTCACACGTGTGGTGCCTTCGCATGCACGCACGCGCGCGACACTGGCTTTACACATCCGCTCTGCTCAGGGCGACAGGCCGCACTCGTCGGTCTCCGCCGGCAGGCAGCCCAAGCATTGCAGCGGCATCCACAGATCGGACGCCGCCCACGCCCTGAGCCCGACACCAACCCAACAAGGACAACCCACTACATGACTAGCGAAACGACCGCCACGGCACCCAAGCAGGTCGCGATCAACGACATCGGATCTGCTGAAGACTTTCTGGCCGCGGTCGAACTGACCATCAAGTCCTTCAACGACGGAGACCTCATCGAAGGCACCGTCGTGAAGGTCGACCGCGATGAGGTGCTCCTCGACGTCGGCTTCAAGACCGAGGGCGTCATCCCCTCGCGTGAACTCTCCATCAAGCACGACGTCGACCCGAACGAGGTCGTCGCCGTCGGTGATCTCGTCGAGGCGCTCGTGCTCCAGAAGGAGGACAAGGAAGGCCGTCTCATCCTGTCGAAGAAGCGCGCGCAGTACGAGCGCGCGTGGGGCGACGTGGAGAAGATCAAGGAGACCGACGGTGTCGTCACCGGTCAGGTCATCGAGGTTGTCAAGGGTGGCCTCATCGTCGACATCGGGCTCCGGGGCTTCCTCCCCGCGTCGCTCATCGAGCTGCGCCGTGTGCGCGACCTCACCCCGTACCTGGGCCAGGAGATCGAGGCCAAGATCCTCGAGCTCGACAAGAACCGCAACAACGTCGTCCTCAGCCGCCGCGCGCTGCTCGAGCAGACGCAGTCGGAGTCGCGCACCACGTTCCTGAACAACCTGCACAAGGGCCAGGTTCGCAAGGGTGTCGTCTCGTCGATCGTCAACTTCGGCGCGTTCGTCGACCTCGGCGGCGTCGACGGCCTCGTGCACGTCTCGGAGCTCTCGTGGAAGCACATCGAGCACGCCTCTGAGGTCGTCGAGGTCGGTCAGGAAGTCACCGTCGAGATCCTCGAGGTCGACCTCGACCGCGAGCGCGTGTCGCTCTCGCTCAAGGCGACGCAGGAGGACCCGTGGCAGGTCTTCGCCCGCACGCACGCGATCGGTCAGATCGCACCGGGCAAGGTCACCAAGCTCGTTCCGTTCGGTGCGTTCGTTCGCGTCGCAGACGGCATCGAGGGCCTCGTGCACATCTCGGAGCTCTCGGGCAAGCACGTCGAGCTCGCAGAGCAGGTCGTCTCGGTCGGCGAAGAGGTCTTCGTCAAGGTCATCGACATCGACCTCGAGCGTCGTCGCATCTCGCTCTCGCTCAAGCAGGCCAACGACTCGGTCGACCCCTTCGGCACCGAGTTCGACCCGGCGCTGTACGGCATGACGACGGAGTACGACGAGAACGGCGAGTACAAGTACCCGGAGGGCTTCGACCCCGAGACCAACCAGTGGCTCGAGGGCTCGGACGAGGCTCGCGAGAAGTGGGAGCAGGAGTACGCCGCTGCTCAGGCTCGCTGGGAGGCGCACAAGGCAGCCGTCATCAAGGCGCAGGAGGCCGAAGCGGCCATCGGCGAGATCACGGATGTCGCCGGCGCCTCGTTCTCGAGCGACTCGGCCGGCGCCGGCACGCTCGCTGACGACGAGGCTCTCGCGGCGCTGCGCGAGAAGCTCTCGGGCGGCAACGCGTAGTCGATAGCCACAGGCTGAAAGGGCCGTCACCCTCGGGTGACGGCCCTTTTGCTGTGCGGGAGCCGTGTGCCGGCGGCCGGGTGCGCCGCCGGCGGTCGGCGCCTCAGGCGCGGGGTCGGATCGACAGATCAGTGATCTGCGCGTCGGCGGGAGCATCCACGACGAACCGCACCGCGCGTGCCACCGAATCGGCGCGAACATAGCGGCTGCCGACGTACTCGTTGCCCAGCTGCTCCTGCATCGCTTCCTGCATCGGCGTGTCGACCGGCCCGGGGGCCACGGTCGAGACGCGCACGCCGGCCGCGGATTCCTCGAGGCGGAGCGAGTCGGCGAGCGCGCGCAGCGCGTGCTTCGTCGCCGCGTACGCGCCCAGGTTCGCGCTGGCGCGGGTGCCCGCACCCGAGCCGATGAACACGATGGTGCCGCGCGAAGTCCGAAGCATGGGCAGGGCGAGGCGGGTGAGCTCGGCCGGGGCGACCACGTTGGTGGTCAGCTGACGCATCCACTCGTCGCGGGGTGTCGCGCCGATGTGCGCCTGGCCGACGACGCCAGCCGAGTGCACCAGCACGTCGAGGCGGTCGAGCTGCGCGACCAGTGCGGCGACGGCCTGGGGATCGTTGACGTCGGCCTGCACCGGGACGATCGACGACTCGTCGTCGAAGCCGCCGAGCTCGGCGAGGCGCTCGGCGTCGCGCCCGACCGCGTACACGACGTGCGTGCGGGCGAGGTCGCGAACGATCTCGTGACCGATTCCGCTGGTCGCGCCGGTCACGAGGGCGATCGGGGTGGACGTGTGCTCGGATGCAGTGGACATGCTCTCACCGTAACGTCTCGGGCCGCGCCGAGACATGCCCCGCCACGCCCCCGATCCGGCGGGGAATGCGCACGCGAGGCGCTACCGTCGAAGGATGGATGCATCAGCCCGCCGGACGCGCGACGCACCCATCATCGACCGCACATGGGAGCGCGTGACCGCGCTCAACCAGTTCGCCCTCGGCGGGATCGTGCTCGTCGTGTGCGGGCTGCTGATCGTCAGCAACACCCAGACGAATTTCACGTTCTTCCTGGCGGGCATGGTGATGATCTTCACCGCCTCCGGGATCGCGCTGGTCGTGCCGTGGAGCCTGGTTCCGCATTGGTGGAGCATGGCGCTGCCGCTGATCGACATCGTCGCGATCGGCCTGCTCCGCGAGAGCGCGCCGTCGGCGGGGCTCGGGACGCTGTGGATGCTGCCGGCGATCTGGCTGCCGTCGCAGTTCGCGTTCCGCGGGCTGCTGGTCTCGCTCGCCGCGATCCTCGGCATCCAGATCTGGCTGGTCGTCGAGACGCTGGGTGAGGCGTTCTCGGTCGACACCGTGCTCGTGCCGATCGTGATCGCCGCGGTTTCGCTCATGACGCACGCGACCGCACGTCGCTCGGGCGCGCAGCGCCTGCTGCTGCGCAAGCAGTCCCGCATGCTCGAGGGCGCGCTGGCTCGCGCGCGGCGCCAGGAGATGACCGTCACGCAGGTGCTCGACGCGGTGGACTTCGGGGTGATCCGCATCACCGCCGACGGCGAGATCGCCATGATGAACGAAGCGCAGGGTCGCCTCCAGGTGCGTGATCGCCTCGACATCGGCGCCGAGGCCGCGGTCAGCCTCGGCGCCGGCCTGGCCGGCTCGGCCACCGACGAGACCAGCAGGATGGATGTGTACGGCGAGGACGGCGTGACGCGACTCATGCCGGAGGAGCGCCCGTTCGCACGGGCCCTGCGCGGTGAGTCGCTCGAGAGCGAGGTGCTCTGGTTCGGCGAGCCGGGCACACCGCGACGGGCGCTGAGCGTGACGATCCGTCGGCTGAACGACGCCGATGGATCGAACGACGGCGCAGTGCTCGTGCTGCGCGACGTGACGGCCGAGCTGAGCGCCATCCGGTCGCGCGAAGACCTGGTGGCGTCCGTCTCGCACGAGCTGCGCACGCCGCTCACGTCGATTCTCGGATACATCGAGCTCGTGCTCGACGACGACACCCTGCAACCCTCGTCGCGCCGCGGACTCGAGGTCGCAGAACGCAACGCGAACCGCCTGCTCGCCATCGTCGCCGACATCCTGGCGGCCTCGACGAGCGGGGGAGCGATGGCCGGACTGAGCATCGACCCGGACGACGCGAATCTCGCCGATATCGTGCGGGCCTCAGTCGAGGCGTTCGCGCCGCGCGCCGCCGAGCGCGACCTGGTCGTCGACACCGGCGGGGTCGAGGATTCCATGGCGTACATCGACGCCGCGCGAATCCGTCAGGTCGTCGACAATCTGATCTCCAACGCCGTCAAGTACAACCGCGACGGTGGGACGATCGAGGTCAGCTGCACCAGCGACGGGCGCAACGCCTGGCTCGTGGTGCGCGACACGGGCGTGGGCATCTCGCAGGAGGAGCTCCCGCGCCTGTTCGAACGATTCTTCCGCGCCGCGTCGGTGCGAAACACCTCCACGCACGGCAGCGGGCTCGGGCTTTCCATCAGCCGCGACATCGTCCGCATGCACCGCGGCGAGCTCACCGTCACCAGCGAGGTCGGCGAGGGAACCACCATGCTGGTGCGGCTGCCGGTACATCCACGCCGAAAGGGCATCGCATGATCCTCGATCCACTCACACAGGCGATCATGACCGCGCTCGTCGTCGTGGTCGCCGGCGTGATCTTCATCTCCGAGACGCTGCTGCGCCGCGATGACGGGGCCGGGAAGATCTGGGCGCTGGCGTATCTGGCCGCCATGCTGACCACGCTCTCGTATCTGGGCTGGGCCGCGACCCCCGCGCTGTGGTGGGCCGTCTCGGTCGGCAACGGCATGTTCGTCGCAAGCGCCGGGCTCATGTGGCTCGGCTGCTGCATGTTCAACGGCCGGCTGCATCCGCTCTCGATCGGGGTCGTCGCCGCGGCGTCCCTCGCCGCCGTCCTCTCGGTGGTCGTGGCCGGTCGCGACGGCGGCGGGTGGGCCGGCGCGGAGGTCATGTTCATCGGCATCGGCGTCTTCTCCGCGGCGGGTGCGGTCGAGACGCTGCGGGGTGAGATGCGCGAGAACCTCAACGCGCGGGTGCTGACGATCGTGCTCTCGATCCAGGCGGCGTTCTACGCCGCGCGAACCGTCGTGTTCGTGCTGTTCGGGAGCGAGAGCGAGGTGTTCCAGCAATGGTTCGACACCGAGGTCTCGAGCTACTTCACGGTCGCGTTGACGATCACCGCACTCGTGACGACGTCGGTGCTCCGCACCGATCGAGCCCGACTCCGTGCCCGGCCGAGCTCGAGCAGCGCCGTGTACTCGAGCGAGCAGGTGCTCCTCGAGGATTCGTTCCGGCGCATCTTCGAGGACTGGGTTCGCCGCGCGGAGGTGCGTCGCGATCCCGTCGTCGTGACCGCCGTGGCGCTTGAAGACCTCGACACCATCGCGACGGCGTTCGGCGAGGCGGCCGTGGTCGACGTGATCGACACCTGGGTGGCGGGCGTGCGGCGTCATTCGCCTGCGTCGGCGCTGATCGGCGAGGACGGCCTCGGACGACTCATGGTCGTCAGCGCGATGCCGAGCGTCGACGACGCGAAGGGGCAGGCCCTGCGCATCTTCCACGGGCTGCTCGATGACGCCGGCATGGGCGACACGGTGATCCGACCGGCGATCGGCATCGGCATCGCGCTGAGCGCGACGACCGGCTATGACGCGGAGGCGCTGCTCGCCGGTGCTCGTGCGGCGGCGGCGCGCGCGACACTCAGCCTCGAGTCCTCGGTCGTCGTCGCCATCTGACGACGCTGCGGTTTGCCGTCTCAGCGAGCGGTCAGCCGGTAGCCCACGCCGCGCACGGTCTCGATCCATCGCGGCAGGGTCGCCGACTCGCGCAGCTTGCGTCGAAGGTTCGCCATGTGCACCTCGATCGCGCGCGCCTCGCTCTCGCCGAGAAAGTCGCTGCCCAGGTACTGCTCGCCCCGGAGCATCAGTGCGAGGTCCTGCTTGCTCAGCACACGTCGTCCGGACTCGAGCAGCTCGCGCAGGATCTCGAACTCGCTTCGGGTCAGCTCGGTGCCCAGCTCCTCGCCGTCGACGACCACGACCCGGTTGTTGGGCTGCATGAGCAGTCCCTTGTGCGCGAGCCAGGTGTCGCCGTCCTCGGTGTCGAACTCGGCCGGCGCGAGCGTGTCGACCGCCGCCTCCGCGTGCCGAGGAACCTCGGAGGTGCCGAAGCCGAGCCCCTGGCGCGGACGGCGGAGCATCGCGTCGATGCGCGCACGCAGCTCGCGGGGCCGGAAGGGCTTGGTCACATAGTCGTCGGCGCCGGCGTCGAGCCCCTGCAGCGTGTCGATCTCTTCGGAGCGAGCGCTGAGCATGACGAGGTAGGTGCTGCTGAAGGCGCGAATGCGCCGGGCGGTCTCGAAGCCGTCCATGCCGGGCATGCTGACGTCGAGGGTCGTCACGATCGGGTCGTGCTGGCGCACGAGCTCGACGCCCTCGAGCCCCGCGGAGGCGGTGTGCACCTCGAAGCCGGCCTGCTCGAGCACGGTATGCAGGAGCGCGCGAATGTCGGCGTCATCTTCGATGACGACCGCGACGCGATCCTGTTCCATGACTTGCCCCCCGGAAAGTCGCGCCCGCTGACGGCGGTGCGCCCCAAGAAACAATAGCCCACAAGATGCAGGTGCATGGTCCGGGGAGGGCGTGTCACGCGGGTAACGGTGCGCGCGGCGACCGGCGATCGCGCTCCGCTCCAACCTCGTGCCGACGCGGCATTCCTTCCCAAAAAGGAGCCGGTGCGTCGGCACGAGGTATTTAGGGGGGGGTAGGGGCTTCGGGCGCCCCGGTAGGCGTACAGTCCCCACTGCGTGCCTACATCGCGTGGATGACCCGCCCTGTCCGAGCCGTCTCCCCAGATGGTGAACGGACAGGAGCGGATTCTCCCCAAGTGCTGCATCGGCCCCGAAAGTCACCCAATGGATGCCGACGAATCGAGCCTAGGGGCCGTCCCTCAAGTCCTCCTCAGGCCCGGCTTAAGATTTGCTTGCGGGGCGAAGCGCTCCGCGTGCTCGGGCCTCTGGCAGACTCTCCCCATGCCATTGCTTGCGCTCACGGGCGGGATCGCCGCCGGAAAATCGACCATCTCGCGGATGCTCCAGGAGCATGGCGCCCTCATCGTCGACGCCGACGCGATCGTCCGCGAGGTGCAGGCCCCGGGCTCGCCGGTGCTCGACGAGATCGCCGCCCAGTTCGGGCGCGAGATGCTGGACGCCGAAGGAGCACTCGATCGCGCGGCGCTCGGCACGCGCGTGTTCGGCGACCCGGAAGCGCTCGGTCGACTGAACGCGATCGTGCATCCCGCAGTGCAGCGCCGCGCCATGGAGCGCATCCAGGATGCGCTCGCGAGCGGCCCCGACACGGTCGTGATCTACGACATCCCCCTGCTGCTGGAGAAGCGCGATTCGGATCCGTGGTCGCTCGTCGTCGTCGCCGAGGCACCTGCCGAGGTGCGCACCCAGCGGCTGGTCACCCAGCGCGGGATGTCTGCGGCGGACGCCGCAGCACGCGTCGGCTCCCAGATCAGCGATGCGCAGCGGCGCGCGATCGCCGACGTCGTCATCGACACAACCGGCACGATGGCCGACACCCAGCGCCAGGTCGACGAGCTGTGGGAGCGGGTCGCCGTCAGGGTCTAGGGCGTCGATCCGCCGCGCGGGCGCGGTGCGCCGAGTGCGGCGCACCGCGCCCGATGTCGGTGGGCGCGCCTAGGCTTGCAGCATGCAACCCACGCGATCGGTGCGTCCCTTCGAGGTCGTCAGCGAATACATGCCTTCGGGCGATCAGCCGGAGGCGATCCGGCAGCTCGCGCAGCGAATCAACGCGGGCGAGACCGATGTGGTCCTGCTCGGCGCGACCGGCACCGGAAAGTCTGCGACCACCGCGTGGCTGATCGAGCAGGTGCAGCGCCCCACGCTGATCATGGCCCACAACAAGACCCTCGCCGCCCAGCTGGCGAACGAGTTTCGCGAGCTGATGCCGAACAACGCGGTCGAGTACTTCGTCAGCTACTACGATTACTACCAGCCCGAGGCGTACGTGCCGCAGACCGACACCTTCATCGAGAAGGACTCGTCGATCAACTCCGAGGTGGAGCGGCTGCGTCACTCGACGACCAATTCGCTCCTCTCGCGCAGGGACGTCGTGGTGGTCTCGACGGTGTCGTGCATCTACGGCCTCGGCGCCCCCGAGGAGTACCTTCGCGCGATGGTCGCGCTGCAGGTGGGAGAGCGCTACGACCGGGACGCGCTCATCCGCCGATTCATCGCCATGCAGTACAACCGCAACGACGTCGACTTCTCGCGGGGCAACTTCCGCGTGCGGGGCGACACGATCGAGATCATCCCCGTCTACGAGGAGTTCGCGATTCGCATCGAGCTCTTCGGCGACGAGATCGAAGCGCTGTACAAGCTGCATCCGCTGACGGGCGACATCGTCGAGAAGCTGGACGCGGTGCCGGTCTTCCCCGCCTCGCACTACGTCGCCGGCGCCGATGTGATGCAGCGCGCGATCGCATCGATCGAGGTCGAGCTCGCCGAGCGGCTCGAAGAGCTCGAGGGGCAGGGCAAGCTGCTCGAGGCACAGCGGCTGCGTATGCGCACCACCTTCGACCTCGAGATGATGCAGCAGATCGGCTTCTGCTCGGGCATCGAGAACTACTCGGCGCACATCGACGGGCGTGCCCCGGGCGAGCCACCGCACTGCCTGCTCGACTTCTTCCCCGATGACTACCTCGTGGTGATCGATGAGTCGCACGTGACCGTGCCGCAGATCGGCGCGATGTTCGAGGGCGACGCCTCGCGCAAGCGCACCCTCGTCGACCACGGCTTCCGTCTGCCAAGCGCGCTCGACAACAGGCCCCTTCGCTTCGACGAGTTCAAGAATCGCGTCGGGCAGACCGTCTACCTCTCGGCGACCCCGGGCCGCTACGAGATGGGCATCGCCGACGGGGTCGTGGAGCAGATCATCCGCCCGACCGGGCTCGTCGACCCGCAGATCGTGGTGAAGCCCTCGAAGGGGCAGATCGACGATCTGCTCGAAGAGATCCGCGTTCGCGCCGAGCGCGATGAGCGAGTGCTGGTCACGACGCTCACCAAGAAGATGGCGGAGGAGCTCACCGACTTTCTCACCGAGCATGGGGTGCGGGTTCGCTACCTGCACTCCGATGTCGACACGCTTCGTCGCGTAGAGCTGCTCTCGGAGCTGCGCGCGGGCGTCTACGACGTGCTGGTGGGCATCAACCTGCTGCGCGAGGGCCTCGACCTGCCAGAGGTCTCGCTGGTGTCGATCCTCGACGCCGACAAGGAGGGCTTCCTCCGCTCGGGGACCTCGCTCATCCAGACGATCGGCCGCGCCGCACGAAACGTGTCGGGCGAGGTGCACATGTACGCCGACAGCATGACCGATTCGATGCAGAAGGCGATCGACGAGACCGACCGCCGCCGCGAGATCCAGATCGCGTACAACCGGGCCAATGGGATCGACCCGCAGCCGCTGCGCAAGCGCATCGCAGACATCACCGAGGTGCTCGCGCGCGAGGGCGCCGACACGCAGACGATGCTCGCGCAGCGCGCCGCGGGCGGCACGGGCAAGGGCAAGGCGAAGTCACCCACGCCGCGCCTGCGGCAGACGGGCATCGCGGCCGAGGGCGCGCGGCAGCTCGAGGAGGTCATCGCCGAGCTCACCGAGCAGATGCTCGCGGCCGCGGCCGAGCTGAAGTTCGAGCTGGCAGGGCGGTTGCGCGACGAGGTGCACGACCTCAAGCGGGAGCTGCGGGCGATCGAGCACGCGGGGCACGCGTGATCGGCGCCCTGGCGTGCGGCACCGACGGCTCGCAGACCGCGGTCAGCGGGGGAGCGGACCTAGGCGCGTGGGCAGTGCATCAGCGGCTTGGGACCCGAGCGGTCGAAGGTGTGCTGCGAGACCGGCAGCCTGCACAGGGGGCAGGGGCGCTCGGTCCGGTTCGGCTCCGGCTCGGTCTCGTAGGGGCCGACCGCCGCGGGGCCGGCGATGCGCACGATGTTGGTGTTCACCCACATGTAGAGACCGCCGGCCTCCGCGATGCGCTGCCGGAGCGGCTTCTTCTGGGCGGGGTTGCTCTCTGCCATAATCATTAGTGTACTAACTAAGTTTCATCGGAGTGACCATGAGTGAAGAGCGCACGAGCGCGGGCGCCCTCGACGGCGTCGATGCGGACGCGCTGCTGGCCCTCGAGAACCAGCTCTGCTTCGCCATCGTGACCGCCGCGCGCAATGTCGTGTCGATCTACCGGCCGGTGCTCGAACCGCTCGGGCTGACGCATCCGCAGTACCTTGTGATGCTCGCACTCTGGGAGCACGCGCCGCGCTCGCTCGGCGAGCTCGCGGACGAGCTCGCGATGGATCCGGCGACGCTCTCTCCGCTCGTCAAGCGCCTCGAGACGCAGGGTCGCGTGTCGCGGAGCCGTCGCGTCGACGATGAGCGCGTGCTCGACATCGGCCTCACCGATGCGGGTCTTGCGCTTCGCGGCGACGCGCTGCAGGTGCCTGGGCAGATCCTTGCGCGGGTCGGGATGACCGTCGAGCAGGTCGCCGCGGTGCGCGACGGGCTCGCGCCGTTCGCGGCCCGGCGCGAGGGCGGCCCGGCCGCGGGGGAGCGCCGGTGAGGGCTGCCGGTGTAGCGACGCGCATCGCGGAATCCGACGTGTCGGCCGGGGGCTGGGCGCCGCTCGCCTCGTTGGTGCCGCCGACGCTGCTGCGGTACCTCGGCCGCTTCGAGCTGCTCAACCCGCTGCAGGCGCAGGCGGTGCCCACGGTGCTGTCGACCCACGGGCACGTCATGGTGGTGGCCCCCACCAGCTCGGGCAAGACGCTCATCGGCGAGGCAGCCGCGCTCCGGGCGATCGTGACCGAGGGCAGGCCCGCCGTGTGGCTGCTGCCCGCACGGGCCCTCGCCGCCGAGGTCGCGGCGATCACCCGGCGATGGCACGCGCTCGGCATCGCGACGGTCGAGCTGACCGGCGAGACGAACATGTCGAGCGACGCCGTGCAGCGCGCGCAGCTCTGGGTCGCCACCACCGAGAAGTTCGAGGCGCTGCACCGGCGCAGCTCGCTGCAGTAAGGAGTCGCTGGCCCTGGCCCAGAAACTGGGCTATGCTTT
>Ga0116180_1000171_pt1 | contig 62102 bp, 54 predicted proteins | sample AD_UKC073_MetaG_FD_89804 | JGI IMG/M metagenome (GOLD analysis project Ga0116180, IMG submission 89804) | Active sludge microbial communities of municipal wastewater-treating anaerobic digesters from USA - AD_UKC073_MetaG | ecosystem: Engineered > Bioreactor > Anaerobic > Digestate | place: USA... | reverse complement strand
GCCTGTGGCGCCAGGGACCGAACGAGCCCCCGACCGAGCTGACGCCGGAGGCCTATGTACGCACCGGAGTCAACGAGTACGGCGGCGGTGACTGGACCGTCCAGGACGGCGTGGTGGCGTACTCTTCGTGGCCGGACGGCAGCGTGCAGGTGCGTACGAACGACGGTGCCACCACAGAGCTGGCGCCCGGTGGGCGGTTCCGGTACGCCGCACTGAGCCTGCACCGAGAGTTCGGGCTGCTGCTTGCCGTGCGAGAAGACCACGAGGTTGCCGGCAACGAGCCGGAGACCACCATCGTCGCGCTCGACCTCGCCGAAACCAACCCGGACGGCGGACGCGTGCTGGTCGCCGGCGCCGACTTCTACGCCCATCCCTGCCTGGACGCGTCCGGACGCCTGGCCTGGTGCGAGTGGGACCACCCGAACCTGCCCTGGGACTCGACCCGGATCGTGGTCGCACCGCTGGACTCCCCCGCTGACCGGACGCAGGTCGCGGGCGGCCCCGGCATCTCGGCGCTGTACCCGGCGTGGGCGCCGGATGGAGCGCTGCTCTACCTCAGCGATGCCAGCGGGTACTGGAACTTCGAGCGCTGGGACGGTAGCGCCAGCCGTCCGCTGTTCTCGGCGCCTTACGACTTCTGCGGCCCGCTGTGGGTGCTCACGCCGGTGCCGTACACCGTGATCGACGCCAGCCGGATCGGCTGCACCTGGTTGGCGGACGGCGTCGCGAGGCTCGGCGTACTGGCCTTCGCTGACCCCGGTTACGCCGTCGTCCCGGCAAACACCGTCATCCCGGCGAAGGCCGGGATCTCCCAGCGCGATCGGTGGATCTCTGCTGAAGACCGGCCCGGCACCCTGACCGAGCTCGGTGTGACTGCCGTGGCAGCCGACGTCACCGGTACCGGCGTCAGCACTCTGGCAGTGCTGGGCTACGCCGATCGTCCGGCCGAGCTGGTCGAACTGGATTGGATCACCGGCCAAACGACGGTGGTGCGGAAGGCGTCCGAAGTCGACCTGGACCAGGCGATGATCTCGGTGGCGCAGCCGTTCAGTTGGGAGTCACCGGACGGCCCCGTCCACGCCTGGTACTACCCACCGACCCATGCCGACGTGACGGCGCCGGCCGGCGAACTGCCCCCGATCCAGGTCTGGAGTCATGGCGGTCCGACCGCGTTCAGCGACCCCGGTTTCGCGCTCGCCGTCCAGTACTGGACGACTCGCGGCATCGGCATTCTCGACGTGAACTACTCCGGCTCCACCGGTTACGGCCGGGCCTACCGCGATCGGCTGCGGGGCACATGGGGAGTCGCGGACGTGCGCGACTGCATCAACGGCGCGGTCGCGCTGGCTGCGGCCGGTCTGGCCGATGGCAAGCGGCTGAGTATCCGCGGCGGGTCGGCGGGCGGGTTCACGACCCTGGCCGCGCTCACCACGAGCAAGGTCTTCGCTTCGGGCATCAGCCTGTACGGCATCGGCGACCTCGAAACCCTCGCCACAGATACCCACAAGTTCGAGAAGCACTACCTGGACGGCCTGGTCGCGCCCTATCCGGCGGGTCGGCAGACCTACCTCGATCGCTCCCCCATCCGCCATCTCGACCAGCTGAGCTGCCCGATGCTGCTGCTCCAGGGCAGCGAGGACAAAGTGGTGCCGCCGAGCCAGGCCGAAGCGATGGCCCAAGCGGTCCTGGCCAAAGGCCTGACCGCCGACCTGGTGGTCTTCGAAGGCGAGGGCCACGGCTTCCGCCGATCCGAGAACATCATCAAGGTGGCCGAACTAGCGCTGGCCTTCCTCGGCCGAGTTCACGGCTTCAGGCCAGCCACCTGAGGATCTCTGAGCCCTCAGCAAGGACCGTCCGGGAGTCTGTGGAGCTCCGCGCCGGCCAGCTGCCGATCGAAGTTCAGCAGTTCAAGGCTGAGCAGCTGCGAACGGTCAGCGAGAACCAGTCGGTTCCCGAGATCTCCAGGTCCATCGCACGATAGTAGGGTGACCGCCGTGGTTACGCATGTGGTTTGGGACTGGAACGGGACTCTGCTCGACGACCTGCACTGCTGCATCGACGTGACCAACACGCTGCTCACCGAGTACGGGCTGCCGGTGTTGGACGACGTCGCCGCTTATCAGCGGGTCTTCCGGTTCCCGGTGGCCGACTACTACGCCGATCTGGGCTTCGACACCAGGCCGGGCGGGAACTTCGACACTGCGTCCGTCCGCTACCTGGAGCTGTACCACGCCGCCGCCGCCGGCTGTGAACTCCACAACGGTGCGAGGGAGACCCTGCGGACGCTGCACGCGGCCGGCGTCCGTCAGGTGGTGATCTCGGCCTCGGAGCAGCAGAACCTGCTCAAGCAGCTGTCCCCCTTCGAGCTGAACGGCTGGCTTGACGGAGCCCACGGCATCGCCGACATCTACGCCGCATCCAAGCTCAGCATCGCCCAGCGCTGGCTCGCGACGACCGGAGCCGACCCCGCCAAAGTGGTCTTCGTCGGTGACTCCGAACACGACTACGAGATCGCGATGGCGCTCGGCGCCTGCTGCGTCCTGTTCAGCGGCGGCCACCACTCCAGGGACCATCTACAGACCCTGGACGCACCCGTGGTCGATGACCTGACCCAGGTCGCAGCGCACGTCCGCTAGTTCTCTGGCGGTCGAGCATGTCGAAACCGCCCAAACCGGCTGCCTCCAGACAAAGGACGTGCTCACCTCACAGGATTCCAACTGCGTCTTGATGACCAGAGCAGGGCCCCAGCCTCGCTATTGTGAGTTGAGCTCGTCGGGCCGGCACTCGCCCATGCTGAACCTGCGGGTGTCGGAGGACACCAAAGCGCAACTGGAGCACCTGGCCGAAGCCAGCGGCCGCCGGCAGTCCGATCTCGTCCGGGACGCACTGGCCGAGTACCTCGAACGGCACGCTTCCTGACCTCACCGGGACTCACCCCGGCTGAACAGCTCCCATCCGCGCAGGAGGAGCCGAGCCGAGAAGAAGGGCGCGCATCCAGCTGGTCGCGGGAGCATCACCGCCACCTCGACGATTGCCAAAGAAACCGCTGATCAATGCGGCCCAACGCTGGCTGAGCTTGACTAAGCCCGTAGCCAAAAGCGAATGGCCGACCCAATGCCCGGCTCAGGGATCGTTGATCAGCGCTTGCCTAAGGCATCAGGTACCGCGCCGAGATGATCAGTCCAGGTAGTCGCGCAGCACCTGCGAGCGGGACGGGTGCCGCAGCTTGCTCATGGTCTTCGACTCGATCTGCCGGATCCGCTCGCGGGTGACCCCGTAGACCTTGCCGATCTCGTCGAGCGTCTTCGGCTGGCCGTCGGTCAAGCCGAAGCGCATCGAGACCACGCCGGCTTCGCGCTCGCTGAGCGTGTCCAGCACGTCGTGCAGCTGTTCCTGCAGCAGGGTGAAGTTGACCGCCTCGGCCGGTACGACCGCTTCAGAGTCCTCGATCAAGTCGCCGAACTCGGAGTCACCGTCCTCACCCAGCGGGGTGTGCAGCGAAATCGGCTCGCGGCCGTACTTCTGCACCTCGACGACCTTCTCCGGGGTCATGTCGAGCTCTTTGGCGAGCTCCTCCGGGGTTGGTTCCCGGCCGAGATCCTGCAGCATCTGCCGCTGGACGCGCGCGAGTTTGTTGATCACCTCGACCATGTGCACCGGGATGCGGATCGTGCGGGCCTGGTCGGCCATGGCCCGGGTGATCGCCTGCTTGATCCACCAGGTGGCGTACGTGGAGAACTTGTAGCCCTTGGTGTAGTCGAACTTCTCGACCGCGCGGATCAGGCCCAGGTTGCCCTCCTGGATCAGGTCGAGGAAGAGCATGCCGCGGCCGGTGTAGCGCTTGGCCAGCGACACCACCAGGCGCAGGTTCGCCTCCAGCAGGTGGTTCTTAGCACGGCGGCCGTCCTCGGAGATCCAGCTGAGGTCCTCGGACGGGCCCGCGCCCGTACCGCCCTCATGCAGCGTCTCCTCGGCGAACAGACCGGCCTCGATGCGTTTCGCGAGCTGCACCTCCTGCTCGGCGTTCAGCAGCGCGACCTTGCCGATTTGCTTCAGGTAGTCCTTGACCGGGTCGGCGGTGGCACCCGCCACCAGCACTTGCTGTTCCGGCTCGTCCGCGTCGTCGGCGTCAGAAAGGCTGAAGCCACCGTCCTCGGCCAGCTCCTGCTCGGTCTTGGCCGCTTCGGCCGGCTCGAACGCGGACTCGTCCACGTCATCGAGGGTGCGCTTCTTACCGCCGACGGTGAGCACCACGTCGTTCCCCTCCCGCTCGAACTTCACGTTCTCGATGTTGGCGGGAGCCAGCACGTCCTCTACGGTGACCGCGTCGAGTTCAACCTCGGCGTCGTCGATGGTGTCATCGGTGGGCTCCAGGTCCTCGTCCGGACCGTCCACCGCAGTCGGCTCAAGGTTCGGCAGCGCGGTTACCGGGGCCGGGGCTTTCCGCGTCCGGCGCTTGGGAGCGGTGGTGGCCGCCTCTTCGTTGGCGGGGACAGCGGCTGCGCTGGAGCGTGGAGACAAAGGCTTAACCTCTCAACGGGCGATTCAGGGCGCACAGCAACCGGGAGTTGTCAATGCTTCGCCGTTCCATTCTGCCACGCCGGACGCCAACACCCAAGCCGGCGCCAGGTGCGCGGCGTGAGGACTTCGGCGAACGAGGGGCAACCTGCCTACAACCACCGACGACCCTAGGCTGTTCCCCATGTCGCAGCCACCGCTGGCCCCCCGCAGGCCGAGCCCTCGTCGTCATCACGGCGACACCTTCGTCGACCACTACGCCTGGATGCGCGACAAGTCCGACCCGGCCTTCCTGGCCTACCTGGAGGCGGAGAACGCCTACACCGAGGCCGAGACCGCAGGGCTCGCCGACCTGCGCCAGGAGATCTTCGAGGACATCTCGGCTCGCACCAAGCAGACCGACTTGAGCGTGCCGGAGTTCGTCCGGCACCGCGGTCTGGGAGATTTCTGGTATTACGCCCGCTCAACCGAAGGCCACGACTACCCCAGCTACCACCGCTGCCCGGCGCAGGGACGCGACTCCTTGCCCCACCCACAAGCCGGAAGTCCGGTCGGCGAGCAGCTGCTGCTGGACGCGCAGGAGCTTGCCACGGATTCCGCGTTCTTCGCTCTTGGCACCTTCAACGTCTCCCCGGACGGACGGCTCGCGGCATACTCGGTGGACCACAGTGGCGACGAGCGCTACCGACTGGTGTTCCTCGACCTGACCACCGGCGAACTGCTGTCGGACGAACTGCCCGAGGTGGCGGCCGGTGGCACCTGGGCCGGCAATGATGCCTTCTGTTATCTGACCGTCGACGAGGCCTGGCGACCGGAGAAGGTCTGGCGGCACCGGCTGGGCGTCACCGGACCGGACGAGTTGCTCTTCACCGAGTCCGATGAACGCTTCTGGCTCGGCGTGGACAGCTCGCGCGACGACCGCTGGCTCCTGGTGGCATCGGCCAGCAAGACCACCACCGAAGCCTGGCTGCTCGACCTCGTCGATCCGGACGCGGAACTGCGCTGCGTCCGGCCCCGCGTCGAGGGGCTCGAGTACGACGTCGAGGTCGCCAGCGACCGGCTGTTCATCGTCCACAACCAGGACGCCCCGGACTTCGCGCTCGCGCAGGCGCCACTGACCGCGGCCACCGGCGCTGACTGGACGCCGATCTGGGCCGGCGAGCCCGGCGTCCGGTTGCTCGGTGTGACCGCCTACGACCGGGTGCTGGTGGCCAGCGTCCGCCGCGACGGGCTGCAACTGGTCACGTTGCGCTACCGGGACGCCAACGGCGATGTGGGTCCTGAAACCGCGATCGCATTCGACGAGCCGCTCTACCAACTGGATGCCGATGACGGCGACGAGGCCGACACCGACCGGATCCGGCTGCACTACCAGTCGATGGTCACCCCCGACCAGGTGATCGAGTACCGACTCACCGATGGGGCCCGGAAGGTGCTGCGGCAGCGTCCGGTGCTCGACCACCCCAGGTTCGGGGCTTACGACCCGTCCGCCTACGTCCAGCGCCGCGAGTGGGCAACCGCACCGGACGGCACCCGGGTGCCGATCTCTCTGGTACACCGCGCAGATACCCCACTCGACGGGGCGGCCGGCTGCCTGCTCTACGGCTACGGCGCCTACGAGATCAGCATCCCGCCGACGTTCTCGATCGCTCGGCTGAGCCTGCTGGATCGTGGCTACGTCTATGCGATCGCCCACGTCCGTGGCGGTGGCGAACTCGGCCGCGCCTGGTACGACGGCGGCCGGCTCGCGGCGAAGACGAACACTTTCACGGACTTCATCGCCTGCGCCCGGCACCTGGTGGCAGCGGGCTACACGTCCGCCGATCGGCTGGCTGCGGAAGGCGGCAGCGCCGGCGGGCTGCTGATCGGGGCCGCGATCAACCTCGCCCCGGACACCTTCGCCGCGGTGCACGCAGCCGTGCCGTTCGTGGACGCGCTGACCACGATCCTCGATCCGGAGCTACCGCTGACGGTGATGGAGTGGGAGGAGTGGGGCGATCCGCTGCACGATCCCGACGTGTACCGACGAATGCGCGGGTATTCGCCCTACGAGAACATCCGGACGGGTGAGTATCCGGCGATTCTGGTGACCGCCAGCCTGAACGACACCCGGGTCGAAATCACCGAGCCGGCCAAGTGGGTCGCCGAACTGCGACACACGTCCGGCTCGACCCGGCCGATTCACCTGCGCACCGAGCTGACCGCCGGCCATGGCGGTAATTCGGGTCGCTACCAGGGGTGGCGGGACGCTGCGTTCGAATTGGCGTGGCTGATGGCGCACACCTCCCAGGGTTAGGGGTATGCGTACGACCACGGTCTTGATCTGTCCCCTAGGGATGCATTCAGGGTAGCTACCGGGGCGTCGCGGGCAGAAAACCAGGCCGCTCTCGCGTTGTACTGATGCAAGAGCGAAAGGGACGTACGTGATAGCTACCGCACACCGGATCCGCAGCACCGACGGGATCGACGGCAAGGACGCAGTTGGCCTATACCTTGACGGAATCGCCAAGACTCCGCTGCTGACTGCTGAAGAGGAAGTCCAGCTGGCCAAGTTGATCGAGGCCGGACGGTACGCCCACGCGATTCTCGACGGCACCCTCGACGATGCCGAGTCGGCCCTTTGCCGCGTCCGCGCCACCGAGGACGAACTGACCGAGATCGCCCGCCAGGGCGACGCCGCGATGCAGCGCTTCATCACCGCCAACCTGAGGCTGGTGGTCTCCGTGGCCCGCAAGTACGGCCGCGCCCAGATGCCGCTACTCGACCTGGTGCAGGAGGGCAACACCGGCCTGATCCGCGCGGTCGAGAAGTTCGACTACACCAAGGGCTTCAAGTTCTCGACCTACGCCACCTGGTGGGTGCGGCAGTCGATCTCCCGCGGCATTGCGCAGCAGGGCCGGATCGTGCGCCTTCCCGTGCACGTCGCCGAGCAGGTCAACCAGGTCTCAGCCGTGCGCCGGACGCTCGAACGCCGCTGGGGACGCGAACCCGAGCTGGTCGAGATCGCCGACGAACTCGGTTTGACCGAGGAGCAGGTGATCGATCTGCTGCGTCTCTCCCGTGACCATGTCAGCCTGGACGCACCGGTCGAGGAGGACGGCGACACCGCGCTGGGCGATCTGCTGGCCCGCGAGATGTCCCCCGGCCCGGACGAGGTCGTGCTGGACGCCGAGGATCGTGCTCGTCTGGAAGCCATGCTGGCCACCTTGGACGACCGCTCGGCCGACGTCGTGCGCCGCCGCTACGGCCTGCTGGACGGCCGCCAGGCCAAGCTCGCCGACATCGCGGCCGTGTGGGGCATCACCGCCGAACGCGTCCGCCAGATCGAACGGCACGCCATCTCCAAGCTTCGCGGGGACGCCGAAGCCGCCTAACCACTGGCTCCCCAACAACGGTCCCTGAGGAGCGCTGGCGAGCTTGCGAGCAGCGCGTCACGAAGGCCGCCCGAGGGGTGACCAGACCTAACTACTGCTCGGGTCGACGATTCGGATCAGGCCCTCCTGGGCGCAGGACGCGGCCAGGCGGCCGTCCGCGAACAACCGGCCGAAGCTGAACCCAAGCCCCGCGGACGCAGACGGCGAGACCTGGTCATAGAGCAGCCACTGGTCGGCACGGGCGGGCCGGTGGAACCACATCGAGTGGTTGATGGAAGCCACCTGCATGTTCGGCCCGCCGAACTCGACCGGGTGCGGCACTGTGCTCACGGCGAGCAGGGTCAGGTCGGAAGCGTAGGCCAGTACCGCCTGGTGGATCTGTGGGTCGTCCGGCAGCGCGCTCTCCGCCCGCACCCAGACCTTCATGTCCGCGTCCGCATGAGCGGCTGCCGTCGCCACCGAAGTGTCCGAAGCGAACCGGGTCTCCAGGACGCCCCATTCCTGCCGCCAGGCCGCCACCGCGCGCCTCGAACGGGCACCGAGCACCTCCGACAAGGGCGGACAGTCCTCCGGCGGCGCCACACCGAGCGGCGCCTGGTCGGCGTGGTCCAGACCAGCCTCAAGCTCGTGGTACGAACACACCATCGAGAAGATCACCCGGCCGTCCTGCGCGGCCACGACGCGGCGAGCCGAGAAGCTGCCACCGTCGCGGGTCTTCTCCACCGAATAGGTGATCGGCACTCCGGGAGCACCCGGGCGCAGGAAGTACGCTCCCAGCGAGTGCGCCACCCGTCCGGCCGGTACGGTGCGGTACCCGGCGGTCAAGGCCTGCGCGAGCACCTGCCCGCCGAAGACCCGCTGGAACATACGGCCTTCCTGGTCATCGTCCTGACCGAGGAAAGTGGCCTCGCCGGTCTGCTCCAGGTCGAGCAGGGCAATCAGTTCGTCGACGCTCTCTGGCAAGGTCAGCGACCGTTCGGCGGATCCTGCTCGGCGAGGAACTGCTCCACCGCCGCGCCGATCTCGTCGGCACTGGGCATGGAGGCCGCACCGCTGCTGCTCAGCCGGTCGTACTGCTCCTCCAGTGTGGCGACCAGCGCCGGGAACTCGGCGTCCTCCGCGGTCTCGGACGCGATCGAGGCGAGGTTCGCCGCGGCGCGCTCGGCCAGCGCAAGCATCGGGATCTCCAAGCCGGCCGCGTCCGCCAGCCGCTGCACGACCGCCTCGGTGGCCTGCGGGAAGCTGGTCTGCGCGAGGTAGTGCGGCACGTGGGCGACGAAGCCGCCGGCCAGGATGCCGGCCTCCCCAGCCTTGAACTCCAGCATGTGCGAGAAGCTGCCCGGAATCTGGACGCGGTCGATCCACATCGGATTGCCGCTCACTGTCTCCGGCTGCGTGGCATGCGCGGTCACCAGGGTCGGACGCGTGTGCGGCACCGCCATCGGCACCCCGGAGACGGTCAGCATCCGGGAAACGCCGAGCTGTTCGGCAATGCCGAGCACCGCGCTGGCTGTCCGGTTCCATTGGGTGTCCGGCTCCGGCCCCGACAGCATCAGAAAGGGCTTGCCGACCGCGTCCTTGAGCTTGTGGATCACCAGTGCGTAATCGGTCATCCCCACCCAGTGGTCGGTGTCGAAGACCATCTGTGGGCGGCGGGAGCGATAGTCGTGGAGCTGATCGTGGTCGAACTCGACCAGTACCTCGTGCTCGCACACTTCCAGCAGGTAGCGGCCGGTGCCGTGGGTGATCGACCCGGCGTCGATGTACCCGTCCAGAAGGTGGATGAGTGCAGGCTCGGCCCCCCGGACCGAATCCCAAAGCTCCGGGTCGAGTGAGTACAGCAACCGGGGATCTAGCACGCGGCCACTGTACCTTGCACCTTCGGCCGGTGGCCGGATTGCGCTGTGGGCTAACTGGGGCTAACTGTCGTGGGTGTCCGGTTCGGCGGCGCTCGTGGGCGCGACGATCGGCTGCAGCTCGCGAATCCGTCCGCCCAGGTCGGTGAGTAGTTCGATCGTGCGCGCCGCTGCCGGGAACGAGGCGGCGCCGTTGCGCAGCATCGCCACGATTCGCCGGTACGGCGTCGGGTTGGTCGGCCGAACGTACGCGATCTCGAAGCCCGACCAGCCGACGGCCAGTTGCGGCACCAGCGCGATCCCGACCCCGGCCGCGACGAAGGCGAGCCCGGTGACGTGGTCCTGCGCACGCACCACATAGCGCGGCGTGAAGCCGGCACCGGCGCAGGCATGGCTGGCCAGACTGGTCGCGATGTCGTCGCGGAAGTCGTAGTGCACCCAGTCATCGGTGCTGAACTCGGCTAGATCCATCGTCCCGGCCTCGGCCAGCGGGTGGTCCGGCGGCATGGCCACCAGCAGGTCATCGGTGCCCAGTTCGATGCGGCGATAGCCCGGCGGGACCCTCGGCTCCTCGTAGGGCAGCTCAGTGTGTACTTCGACGTCCGCCTGACCGGCCAACTCCGGGCTGTCGGTTTCGTTGATCGACAGCTCGAGCGTGAGCCCGGGGAATTCCTGGCGCAGCGTCCGGGCGACCGTCGGCATCCAGGTGTAGGCCGCCGATGCGAAGGTTCGCATGGTCAGCTTGGCCGTGGCACCCTGCCGCAACTCCCGCGCTTTGGCGTCCACCTTGGTCATCGCGGCCAGTGCATCCTGGCTGGTCAGCGCCAGTTCGATGGCGGCCGGCGTGGGCTGGATGCCCCGACCGACCCGCTCCACCAGGGTGAACCCGACCTCGCGTTCGAGGGTGTGGATGTGCTGGCTGACCGTCGACGGGGTGAGGCCGAGCCGGCGGGCGGTGTCGTTGACCGAGCCGCTGGCGACCACCGAGCGAAGAATCCGGAGTCGATTGAGATCGAGCACGGCAGAATCATACGGCATCACCGCATGATTGTTCGGAATATTCAGCTTGTCCCGAATGAACGAGTGCGAGAACCTTGAGCCATGTTGAGCTATGCAGTGACCGACCGCGACCGCGAGCGCCTGATCGAGGACCTCGAACTCGCGCGCCAGATCGAACCCACGCCGATGGTGCGGCGGAAGGTGGACAAGCGCCACTGGTTTCGTATCGCGATGACCGAGGGCGAGACCATCCGCACCCACTTCGCAAGCGTCTGATCCTCACCGAGCGGCTGCGGCCATCGCCGTCCGCAGCCGCTTGGGCGAGACCGGGACTGATGTTCGCAGCGCTTGCGCGAACAGGCTCACCCGTAGTTCCTCCAACAACCAACCCACCTCAGCCACCGGCTCGGGCAACGGCCCGGACGGGAATCCCGCGCAGAGTAGCGCGTACTCCTCTTCCAGCTCCGTGATCGTCGCGAGGCCCTCGGCCTCGTGCCGCGGATTGCTGGCTGCCGCGACCAATCGGCGCCCGACCGCGGCCAGATAGGTGGGCAGGCGGTGCCACCATTTCGGCGGGATCGCCGCGACGAAGCCAGCGAACACCAGACCGTTGAGCTGCTCGGCGACGTCCTGCCGCGTGCGGTCGGTCGCGGTCGGCAACTGCTGGCGAATCTCCCCCGCCGCCACAAGGATCTCGCCGGTGGCCTGCACGACCTGCTGCATCGTGGCGGCCGCCTGGGCACGGACCGCGTCCGCCAGTCGGTTGAACGCAGCCTCGTCGCGCACCTGGTCCAGCCCGCCGACCGCGTCCATCAGGTCACCGATGGCGCGCAACCTGGCGTCGGCGAGCAGCGCGGGCACGTCCGGATAGGGCGAAGTGGCCAGCGCGAGCTTGGTTGGGTTGCTCATCCGCGAGACCACCCAGCGGGTCGGGTCGACCGTGGCAAGGGAGATCAGCCGGCGCAGGCCGGCGCGGTGGGCGCGGCGCGCGTCCGCCTCATCTGCGAACACCTGGACGCCCACCTGCTGCACCCGGTCGACCAGCGCAGGGTAGCCGGTCAGCTCATCGCCCAGTCGCTGCGGAATGCTGCCGAACTGCCAGCTGGTGGCCCCCGGATGGGTGAGGTGCGCAGCGGACGCATTGAGTTTGCGGCTCACCTTCGGTGCGAGCCGTTCGGCGAGGGCAGCGAGGTCTCGTCCGATCTCCGGTTCGCGACCGGCACCGGTGATCCGGAACCGCACCAGCAGGTGCTCGGGAACCGCTTCCGGACGCCAGGCGTCCGGCGGTACCTGAACACCGGTGAGGGCCAGGATGCCGCGAGCCAGCGCGATCCAGATCGGCTCGTCCGCTCCTCCGGGGTGGTCTGCCAGCCAGTCCAGCGCTCGGGCAGCCGTGTCCGGTGCGGGCACCAGTTGGGTGCGCAGTGCTTTCGGCAGGCCGCGGACGAGTTCGGCGGCCACCTGCGTCCGCAGCCCGGGCACCTGCCAGGTGAAGGCCGCCGGGTTGAGCTTCGGCAGTACCGCGAGCGGGATGGTGACGGTGACGCCGTCATGCCCGCTCCCGGGGTCGAAGGCGTAGTCGACGGCTAGTTCCTCGGCCGCCACCGGCCAGTGGTCGGGGAAGGAGGTGGTGTCGAGTTCGGCGTCCGGGGCCAGCAGGTCGGCGACGGTGAGGTCGAGAAGGTGCTCATCCTTGCGCCGCGCGTCGCGCCACCAGCGGTCGAAGTGCGCCACAGTGACAATCTCGGCAGGGATCCTGGCGGCGTAGAACGCAGCGATCGAAGCGTCGTCGACTAGCAGGTCGCGGCGCCGGTTGCGATCGGCCAGGTCTTCGGCTTCGGCGCGCACTGCCTGATTGCGCGCCCAGAAGTGGTGCCGGGTGCGCCACTGGCCCTCGACCAAAGCGGACTGAATGAAGACCTCGCGCGCCACCACCGGGTCGATCCGGGCGTAGCTGACCAGGCGCTGGGCGATGATCGGGACGCCGAGCAGCGTTACCCGCTCGTAGGCCACGCACTGTCCGCCCTTGGCCGACCAGTGGGGCTCGGAGTAGTTCCGCTTGAGCAGATGCCCGCCCACGGCCTCCACCCAGTCCGCGTCGATCGGGGCGACGGTCCGCGCCCACAGCCTGGAAGTCTCCACCAGCTCAACGGCCATCACCAATGGCGGATTGGTACGCGCAGCGCTGGAGCCAGGGTTGATCGCGAACCGGGCGCCGCGCGCGCCGAGGTACTCCGCCGGACCGCGACGCCTCCCACGTTCCGGCTTGGCCGTGCTGGCCGCATCGATCAGGCCGACGTGCGAGAGCAGGCCGGACAGCACCGCAGTGTGGACGGACGCCAGATCGGCGGTCGCATCGTTGCGGCTGAGCCCGAGTTCGCGGCATGCCTCGCGTAGCTGGGTGTGCAGGTCCTGCCATTCCCGCACCCGGAGAAAGTTGAGGTACTCGCTGCGACACATCCGGCGGAAGGCGTTGCCGGAAAGCTCCCGGCGCTGCTGGCGAAGGTACTGCCAGAGCCGCAGCAGGGCCGCGATGTCGGAACCGTCCGGGGTTGGCTCCTGAGCCTGCTCAGCGGCGCCGCCACCGTCCATCGGAACCCAGAACCGGCGATGGGCCAGATCGGCGGCGGCGGTCTCCTCGCTCGGACGCTCGCGGACGTCCGGGATCGCGATGCCGGCGACGATCGGCAGCACTTCCCGAAGGCAACCGAGCCGGGACGCCTCCACCAGCATCCGGCCAAGCCGCGGATCGACAGGCAGTCGGGCCAACTGACGGCCAGTCGGGGTGAGGTTGACCGTTCCCTTGCCCATTCCGGAGATGGCGCCGAGCTCGGTCAGCAGGCGCAGTCCGTCGCGCACCTGGGTCGCGTCCGGCGGTTCAACGAACGGGAAGTTGGTGATCTCCCCCAGCCCGGCTTCAGCCATCTGCAGGATGACGGACGCGAGGTTGGTGCGCAGGATCTCCGGCTCGGTGAACTCTGGCCGGGCCGCGTAGTCCTCTTCGCTGTACAACCGGATGCAGACGCCCGGACCAAGCCGACCGCAGCGGCCGGCCCGCTGGTTGGCCGAAGCCTGGGAGATCGGCTCGATCGGTAGCCGCTGCACTTTGGTGCGCGCGGAATAGCGCGAGATCCGCGCGAAGCCGGGGTCGACCACGAACCGGATGCCAGGCACCGTCAGCGAGGTCTCGGCGACGTTGGTCGCCAGCACGATCCGGCGGCCGATGTGCGGCGCGAACACCCGCTGCTGTTCGGCCACCGACAGCCGGGCGTACAGCGGCACCACTTCGGTGAACCGCAGGTTCAGGCCGTTGATGGCGTCGGCGGCGTCCCGGATCTCACGCTCGCCGGACAGGAAGACCAGGATGTCGCCGTCCAGCTGGGTGGACAGTTCGGTGACCGCGTCGCAGATCGCGTCCAACTGGTCGCGGTCGCGCTCGGCACCGTCGGCCTGCACCGGCCGGTAGCGCACCTCCACCGGGTAGGTGCGTCCGGAGACTTCGACCACCGGCGCATCGTCGAAGTGCTCAGCGAAGCGGGCGGTGTCGATGGTGGCCGAGGTGATGATCACCCGCAGATCTGGACGCTTGGGAAGCAACTGCTTCAGGTAGCCGAGCAGGAAGTCGATGTTGAGACTGCGCTCGTGCGCCTCGTCGATGATGATCGTGTCGTAGCGGCGTAGCTGCCGGTCGTGGGAGATCTCGGCCAGCAGGATGCCGTCGGTCATCACCTTCACGCGAGTCTGGCGGCTGCGCTGGCTGGAGAACCGCACCTGGAAGCCGACGGTCTGCCCGACCGCCTCGCCCATCTCCTGGGCGATCCGGGTGGCCAGGCTGCGCGCGGCGATCCGCCGCGGCTGGGTGTGGCCGATCTTCCGTCTTCCGGCCAGCAGGCAGATCTTGGGCAGCTGCGTGGTCTTGCCGGAGCCGGTTTCGCCGGCGACCACGATCACCTGGTGGTTGCGCAGCGCATCCCGGATCTCCTCGACGTGCGCGCTGATCGGCAGCGCTTCGTCGAAGGTGAGTACGGGGTCAGCGGTCATAGCCGACCCAGTTTAGTGCGCGGCGGCGGTTCAGGAGCCGTGGCTGTCCTTGGGCCGGATCACTGCGATCGGGCAACTGCCGTGGCTCATCAGGCCGCGGATGAGTCCGCCCACCGAGTAGGTGGGGAAGGCTGCGTGCACTTCCAGCGCGAGGAGGTCGAGTTCGGCCGTTCGCGCAGCGAGAATGTCCAGCGGCACGCCGTACTCGACCTCGAGTTCGACCGCGACGTCCGGGAAGGCCTCGGCCAAGGGCTGAATCATCTCGGTCATCCGCTGCCGGGTGACCTTGACCGCCGCGGCCTGTTGCTCTGCGGTCGGGTGCCCGCCGGAGAACCAGCGTCCCTGCGGCGCCCGACAGACGCTGATCACCGACACCTTGCCGCCACGGGACTGGCATTCGCGCAGCGCCCATTCCAACGCCACCGCACCACGCGCGGAGGTGTCCACGGCCACGCCGATCAGACCGGCCGGCGTCTCGCGGACCACGTCCGTCGAGGACACCACGACCACCGGGCAATGCGCCGCACCGACCACTCCGACGGCTGTCGACCCGACGAAGGCCTTTTCCCCGGTCGAGGTCGACCGGCGGCCCACGACCACCAGCGATGCGTCCGAACTCATGCGGGTCAGTGCCGCCGCGGTGTTGCCGAGCACCACCTGGGTACGCACTCGTCCGCGCTCCAGACCGTGGGCCACCGCGACATCGATCGTGGACGCGAGCATCTCGGCAGCCCCGAGCTTGATCTCCTCCGGGTCGAAGACCACACCCCAGGCACTGTTCAACACAGTGTCATCGACAGCATGGACGACCACCAGTTCGGCTTCCCGGTGTCTGGCCTCGACGATCCCGTACTCAAGGGCGCGGGCGGCGTCCTCGGAACCGTCGAACCCAACCACCACACGGGCCGGACCCTCATAGGGCTTCAACATCTCAATTCCTCTCCACGGCGGCCGACACCGCGCGGCCGGAGTAGGTGGACGGGGTGATCACGATGGTCAGGCCGCTGTGGTCCGGCGCCCACGGTGCCGGCAGCACTGGTTGGGCGGAGCCATCGTGGTCTGCTGCGACGCCGTGCACCAGCACGCTCCAGCCGGTCGCGGTGTCGACATCGATGTCGTCCACCTCGAAGGCAACCTCGACATCGTCGGCCAGTTCGCCCATCACCGATGCGGGGTTCACCCGAAAGAAGATGCGGTCGTCGTGGCAGCCGTAGGTGACCGGAAGGACCTGCAAACCGGAGGCGGCCAGCCAAGCGACCCGGCCGACACAGTGACTGCGAACCAGCTGACGACATTCCTCACCCGAGGGGCGGGTGAAATGTCCAGCGGTATCCATCGCGCGAATGTTAGCCCGGGCGTGGCCACCAAGACTGGTGAACCGCCGAAGTCAGTGGTTCTTCTTAGGTTATGGCCGGACGGAGCCCTCAGCGCAGCCAGGTGGAGGCCGCCACGATCACCGGGATGGACGCGATGGTGGAGATGAAAATGGCATCCCGGGCGAGCAAGGTCCGCACGTGGTAACGGCCGGCGATCAGGTAGATGTTCTGGGCGGTCGGCAGCGCAGCGATCACCGTTACCGCCAGCAGGTCGGCGGTGCTCAGACCGAACACCCAGGCGCCGAGGGCGAACGCGATCGCCGGATGCAGCAGCACCTTGATCGGGGCGGCGAGCGCCAGTTCGCGGGCGTGACGGCCGCGGCCGGGAAGCGGGTCGAGCCGGAGCGAGATGCCGAACGCCAGCAGCATGGCCGGCACTGCGACCTGGCCGATCATCTCGATCGGTTCCCAGAGCAGCGTGGGTACTTCGATCCCGAGCAGGTTGACGGCCAGGCCGGCGAGGGTACCAAGCGTGATCGGGTTACGCACCGGCAGGGACGCGTAACGCCACCAGGTCAGGCGCACCCCGTCCTTGCGCGCGGCGCCGAGGTCGAGCAGCGCCAGTGCGGTCGGCTGGAGCACCCCGACCTGGATCAGAATGATCGGCGCCATCCAGGTCATGTCACCGAGCACGTACGCCGCGATCGGCAGGCCCAGGTTGCCGGCGTTGGTGTAGGCCGCGCAGAGCGTGCCCACCACGCGTCCAGGCAGATCGCCGCCACCGAACCAGACGCGCGCCGCGATCAGATAGGCGCCCGCGGCCAACGCGATCGCGAGGGCTGAGACCAGCAGCGTCCGGCTGAACAGGTGGCTGAGGTCTGCGCGGGAGACCAGCGAAAACAGCAGCGCGGGCGAGGCCACCGTGAACGCCAGCCGGGAAAGCATCCGGCGGTGGTCCTCGGTGAGTACACGAAAGTGCGCCACCACCCAGCCGACCCCGATCACCGACCAGATGGTGAGGTATCCGCTCAGGGCCGCCTGCACGTGTTCAGCCTAAGCCAGTCACCAGGACAGAAAGGTCGCCGCCCACCGCACACCCCTACGATGTGCCGGTGGCTGAACGCAACCATCTGATCGACCTGGCGCGGATCACGTCCGTGCTGGTGGTGGTCGTGTTCCACACCCTGTTGTGGGTGGTGGCGGTGCCGGACGGGCAGTTGCTGATCTATCCGTGGGCGCCGGGTCCGGGATGGTGGGCAGCGAGCTGGATATTCAACATCGTGCCGGTGTTCTTTGTCGCCGCCGGCTACGCCAATGCCGTCGTGGTGGACAAGTGGCGCACTAGCGGGGCGCCCTATTCGGCGTTTCTGGTGCTGCGGGGCGGCCGGCTGCTCGGCCCGATGACGCTGTTCGTTGCGGTCTTCACGGTGGTCGGGACGGTCGCCGCGTGGGCGGGCTGGCCGATGGAGTCGGCCACGCTCAGCCGCCAGTTCGCCCAGTTGTTGTGGTTCGCGGTGGTCTACCAGCTGCTGCTGGCCGCTTCACCACTGGCGGTCTGGCTGCACGACCGGTTCGGCGGGTGGGTGATGCTGCCGCTGTTGCTTGGCGTGATCGCGGTGGACGCGGCCGTCCGGGCCAGCGGGGATCTCGGCCTGCAGTGGCTGAATCTCGCCTTCGTGTGGCCGCTGGCCCATCAGTGGGGCATCGCCTACCACCGGGGCTGGTTCCGTGGTTGGCGGACGCGGACTCTGCTCGCGCTGCTGGCCGGCTGCGCCGCGGTGATCGCGGCCCTGGTGTTCGCCCTGGACTATCCGCCGGCTTCGGTGGCCTGGGCGGACGTGCTGGTGGCCAACCTGCTGCCGCCCACGGTAGCCATCCTCGTGCTCGGACTGGCTCAGACGGTGGTGCTCGCGCTGCTTGAGCAAGCCGGAGTGGGCGTATGTCTGCGCGCGGGCACCCAACAACTGGTGCGGGTGGCGAACGCGCTGCTGCTGACGGTCTATCTGTGGCAGCTCCCGGCGATCCTGGTTGGCGCGGGGGCGCTCGCGGGCCTGAGCCTGCTGTGGCCCGCGGCAGCGCCAGTGTTGATGAACCGGGTGCTGCTGGTGGTGCTCGTGCTCGGCATCGTGGTGACTGCCGTGCCCTGGCTGGCCCGGGTGGAACTGCGGTTGATACCGGCATCCGGTAACGGCATCGCGAAGCCGGGGCACGCCGAGATCGGCTACGCACTGTCCTGCACCGGCACCTTCGCGGTCTGGCAGGCGGGGGCGGTGCTGCACCCGTCCGCACCGTGGGCAGCGGCCGCGGCCGGGCTGTTCGCGGCCGGAGTGATGGCGCTGCGCCGCGTCAGTGCCAGCACGGTTGTTGGCTAGACTGGCCGCTCAATTCAGGGGGCCAGATGGATCCGACGCAGTGGCACGTGCCCTACCCCTTGGTGGTGGCCGCGCTCTTCGTGATCGTCATGCTGCGCGCCAACGGCACCTATTGGCTGGGCCGCGCGGCCTCGGCCGGTGCGCGGCACACCCGCCTAGCCAAGCTGATGGACTCCCCCGGCTACCTGCGTGCGACGCAGCGCATCGACGCCTATGGCCCGCCGGTGATCTCGCTGTCGTTCCTGACCATCGGCTTCCAGACGCTCGCGAACCTGGCTGCCGGGGCGACCCGGATGAGCCTGCGGCACTACCTGCCCGCGGTGGTGATCGGCTCGGTGATGTGGGCATTCCTGTACGCCACCCTGGGCACGGTCGGAGTGGACCTGCTCGGCGATCTCTACCGCCAGTCCCCCGCGCTCGCTATCGGACTGGCCGTGCTCGTGATGGCCTTGATCGCCGCCTACGTGATCTGGCAGGTGCGGCGGCGGACGCTGGCCGGACGGGTGCCGCTCGCCGAAGACACTGCCCTCGCTGAGGACTGACCCAGCGTCCGCACAGGCTGGCGGCTTAGCATTGGCACATGGCTGAGATTCGCAAGTACGACCCGGCTAAGGGCAACGCCATCGTCGAAGCGCTACGCAGCGCCATGGGCGACCCGATCCGTCCGGTCACGCCCGGAGAACCGGCGCCGACCCGAAAGCCCAGCGTTGCCCCAGCCACCACCACTTCCTGGGTGACCTTCAATGTGGCTCAGGCTTCGGCTTCCGACGAAGCGGCCGACCAGGACTGAGCGGTCAGCAGGCCAAGCGCGACCACCGGAACAGCCAACGGGCTCGGCCACCCATCAAGGATGACCGAGCCCGTCGCCGTATCTCACATCAGCTGCAGCCGCTGGTGGAACCGCAGCCCTCGCAGATGTAGCAGGAGCCTGAGCGCCGCATCTTGGTGCCGCAGGTGAGGCACAGCGGCGCGTCCACGCTCATGCCGGAGAGCTGTTCCAGCACCTCGGCGGTCGAGTGGGCCTTGAACTCAACCAGGGCGGGCTGGTTCGGTCCGTCCTCGTGCACCCGGACGTCGTCCGCGGCATCGTTCTTGAGCGACTCCGACTCGATCAGCTCGGCCTCGTCCTCCTCGGACAGGTACCGGCCGGTCTCGACGTAGCGCGCCCGCTCGGCCGCGGTGTAGATGCCGAGCTCGGCCCGCTCGTCGAAGGACAGGTAGTCCAGGGCCAGCCTGCGGAAGATGTAATCCATGATCGACTGCGCCATCCGCACGTCCGGGTCGTCGGTCATGCCGGCCGGCTCGAACTTCAGGTTGGTGAACTTCTGCGCGAACTGCTCCAGCGGCACGCCGTACTGCAGGCCGATCGAGACCGCGATCGAGAACGCGTCCATCACACCGGCCAAGGTCGAACCCTGCTTGCCGAGCTTAAGGAACACTTCGCCCAGCTTGCCGTCGTTGTACTGGCCCGAGGTCATGTAGCCCTCGGCACCGGCCACGGAGAAGGACGTCGTCCGGCTTACCCGCGACTTCGGCAACCGGTTGCGGCGCGGCCGGTACTCAACCCGCACCTCCGGCTCAGCCTTCGCCGCCGGCTCATCGGTCTTCTTGCCATCGCTCAGCGGCTGGCCGACTTTGCAGTTGTCGCGGTAGACCGCGAGCGCCTTCAGGCCGAGCTTCCAGCCCTGGGCGTAGACGTCGGCGATCTCCTCGACCGTCGCCGTCTCCGGCAGGTTCACGGTCTTGCTGATCGCGCCGGAAAGGAACGGCTGCACCGCAGCCATCATCCGCACATGACCCATCGGCTTGATCGCCCGCTGGCCCATCGCGGTGTCGAAGATCTCGTAGTGCTCCGGCTTCAGGCCCGGCGCGTTCACCACGTGGCCGTGGTTGGCGATGTAGTCGACGATCGCCTCCACGGTCTCGCCGGCGTAGCCGAGCCGCTGCAGCGCTCGCGGGATCGTCTGGTTGACGATCTGCATCGACCCGCCGCCGACCAGCTTCTTGAACTTGACCAGCGAGAAGTCTGGCTCGATGCCGGTGGTGTCGCAGTCCATCATGAAGCCGATGGTTCCGGTCGGGGCCAGCACGGACGCCTGAGCGTTCCGGTAGCCGTTCTTGGCACCGAGCGCCACCACCTGGGCCCACTCCTCGGACGCGGCCATGTGCAGCGGCTTGTCCAGCTCGTCCCAGATCCGGACGTCGTCATTGGCGGCCTGATGCTTGCGCATCACCCGCTGGTGCGCGGCGGCGTTGCGCGCGTAGCCGTTGTACGGGCCCACGACCGCGGCCAATTCGGCCGAGCGCCGGTAGGACACGCCGGTCATCAGCGAGGTGATGGACGCGGCCAGGGCGCGGCCCGCGTCCGAGTCGTAGCCGCGGCCGATCGCCATCAGCAGCGCGCCGAGGTTGGCGTAGCCGATGCCCAGCTGACGGAAGCTGCGCGTGGTCTCGCCAATGGCCTCGGTCGGGAAGTCGGCGAAGCAGATCGAGATGTCCATCGCGGTGATGATCAACTCGATGGCCTTGACGAACGACTCGACGTCGAAGGTGTCGTCGTCGCGCAGGAACTTCATCAGGTTCAGGCTGGCCAGGTTGCAGGAGCTGTTGTCGAGGCTCATGTACTCCGAGCACGGGTTGGACGCGTTGATCCGGCCCGACTCCGGATTGGTATGCCAGGCGTTGATCGTGTCGTCGTACTGGATGCCCGGATCGGCGCACCCCCAGGCCGCCTTCGCCATCTTGCCGAACAGCTCGCGGGCGTCGACCTTCTCGATCACCTCGCCGGTCATCCGGGCGCGCAGGCCGAAATCGGTGCCGTCCTCGACCGCCTGCATGAACTCGTCGCTGACCCGCACCGAGTTGTTGGCGTTCTGGTACTGGACGCTGACGATGTCCTTGCCGCCCAGATCCATGTCGAAGCCGGCATCGCGCAGCGCGCGGATCTTGTCCTCCTCGCGCGCCTTGGTCTCGATGAACTCCTCGATGTCGGGATGATCCACGTCCAGCACGACCATCTTCGCCGCGCGCCGGGTGGCGCCGCCGGACTTGATCGTGCCCGCGGACGCGTCCGCACCGCGCATGAACGACACCGGGCCGGACGCGGTGCCACCGGAGGACAGCAACTCCTTCGACGACCGGATCCGGGACAGGTTCAGGCCGGCGCCGGAGCCGCCCTTGAAGATGAAACCCTCTTCCTTGTACCAGTTGAGGATCGAGTCCATCGAGTCGTCGACGCTCAGGATGAAGCACGCGCTGACCTGCTGCGGGCTGAGCGTTCCGACGTTGAACCAGACCGGGGAGTTGAAGCTGAAGTACTGGTTCAGCAGCATCCAGGTGAGTTCGTGCTCGAAGATTTCGGCGTCCTCTTCGGACGCGAAGTAGCCGTTGTCCTCACCGCCGGCCCGGTAGGTCTTGACCACCCGGTCGATCAACGTCTTCAGGCTCGCCTCGCGTTGGGCGCTGCCGAGCGCGCCCCGGAAGTATTTCGTGGTGACGATCGTGGACGCGTTCACGCTCCAGAAGTCGGGGAACTCGACCCCCCGCTGCTCGAACACCGCCTCACCGGTCTTCCAGTTCGTCTGCACGACGTCGCGCAACTCCCACTTGACCTCGTCGTAGGGGTGGACGCCGGCGGTCGTGAAAACCCGGGCGATCTTCAGCCCCGATGCCTTCCGGGCACCCCGGCCGGTTGCCTTCGCGGTTTCGGTCATGGTTGTGCTGCCTTTCGATTCTTCTTCGTGGGGTTGATTTGCTCAGGTGGTGACGAGCGCTGCCTGGCGCAGGCTCTCGATCTCGGCTTCGAAATCGTCGACCGAGTCGTAGTGCTTGTAGACGGACGCGAACCGTAGATAGGCGACCGCGTCGAGTTCGCGCAGCGGGCCGAGGATGGCGAGGCCGACCTCATCGGCAGGGATCTCAGCCTGGCCGCTGGCACGCAGGGTCTCCTCCACCCGCTGCCCGAGCCGGGCAAGGTCGGTTTCCGAGACCGGGCGACCCTTGCAGGCCTTGGCCACGCCGCTGATCACCTTCTCCCTGGAAAAGGGCTCCACCACGCCGGACCGCTTCACCACCACCAGTTGCATCTGCTCAAGAGTGGTGAAGCGACGCTCGCACGCCGGGCACTGCCGACGCCGTCGGATGCTCGTGCCGTCCTCGGCCACACGGCTGTCCAGCACCCTCGTATCGGTGTGCCGGCAGAACGGGCAATGCATCTCCGGGCCCCTTCCTGGGGATCGCGCGGTGGATATCGCTGTGGACGAGGTGTGGACCGCAACCACAATCTGTGGACGAACCACAACGCTGTAACTACTAGATGTAGAGGTTACGACCGAATGCCGTCACTATCAAGAAGACCACTCCGGCGTGTCGGCGCAGGCGGTGACAATTGGTGACGCCGGCTGGTCATGGCGACCAGCCGGCGTCGGGAACTACTACCGGTCAGCCCGCAACCGCGACCGCCGCGGGCGCCTGCGGCACTGAGGTTGGCGCATCGCTCACCGCGAAGAAGCCGCTGACCAGCACCACCAGCGCGGTGGCGAACAACGCCAGGAAGAAGCTCACGACGACCTTGATCCCACGGTCGGTGAGCCGCCAGCCGGCGCGGCGGTTGGTGACGACCGGTGCGCTGCCGACCCCATCCTCCAGATCGGGCACCAGAGCGAGGCGGCCGTACTCGCGTCCCCGGACGTGGTGCCAACCGTTCGCGGACTTGGCTACCTGCGGGACCAGGTCATCTACCAGCAGGGCACTCATGGCTTCTCCTCGTGTCTCGAACAGGTGTTCGAATCATTTCTACCCCACCAGATCACCCAGGTCAAGGGATTCGAACGTCTGTTCTGCCGTGTTTCTTCGTCGAGTTACATGCTGGACGGCGCCTCTGACAGTTTTCGGAGAACCCACGACACGCTAGAACACATGTTCCAATAGCGATGCGCCACGCGCTAGCTTTGACACATGGCAACCAAGGCAGATCCCCCGGCCCGCAAGCGCGGCCGGCCGCGTAGGGAAGACGTAGCCGCGCAACTGGGCAAGAAGGTCAGCCAACTGCCCGACACCCCGGTCGACGAAGAAGGGCTGACCCTTCGGCAGCGCAGGGTGCTGGAAGTCATCCGCGAATCCCTGATCGAGGTCGGCTATCCGCCCAGCGTCCGTGAGATCGCGGCGCGTTCAGGTTTGGGTTCGGCATCATCGGCCGCGCACCAGCTCAAGCAGCTGCAGCAGAAGGGCTTCCTCTACCGCGACCCGCACCGTCCGCGCGCCCTTGAGGTACGCCTGCCCGAGTCGATGTCGATGCCGGCTCCGGTCACGCGCATCGTCGAGCCCGACCTGCCCGCGCCCACCGCACCTTCAGTCCCGGTACCGATCCTCGGTCGGATCGCCGCCGGCGGCCCGATCCTGGCCGAGCAGGCCGTTGAGGACGTATTCGCGCTGCCCAAGCAATTGGTGGGTGAGGGCACCCTGTTCCTCCTTGAGGTCAAGGGCGATTCGATGATCGAGGCGGCGATCTGTGACGGAGACTACGTGGTGGTGCGGCAGCAGCCCGACGCAGTCAACGGCGACATCGTGGCTGCCCTGCTCGGCGACGAGGCCACCGTGAAGACCTTCAAGCGCACCCCCGGCCAGGTGTGGCTGCTCCCCCACAACCCGGCCTACGAGCCGATCGACGGGAACGAGGCGTCGATCCTCGGCAAGGTCGTCGCTGTCCTGCGGCGCGTCTAGTTCGCAGGCTCGCCATTCACATCGCGATCCGGGTCAAGCCCGGAGCCGGACGGACCAGGGTCGGGGGACGCTACGGCGACGCCACCCTGATCGTCGCCGTCTCGGCACCAGCCGTGGACGGACGCGCCACCGAAGCCGCTTTGACGACGCTGGCGGCGGCTCTGGGCTGTAAGGCGCGGGAGGTGTCGCTGGTGAGTGGGGCCACCAGTCGCACCAAGGTCGTCGAGGTGCCGGACGCGACGCGTCCGCGCTACTTAGAGTTGCTGGACAGCTGAAGCTTCGCCCGAATAGACCCGGGCCTGAGTCGCCAGACGGTGGATCCCCCTACCAACAAAGTGGACCGTTCCTCGCCCCGACGCCGCCAGACCGTCCACTCGGTGAAGCGGGGACGCACCGCCGACCCGCCCGCCCGCCAACAAAGTGGACCGTTTCTCGCGCAGACGGCACCAAACTGTCCACTTTGTGTGGGTTGTTTCGGGACGGGGCTGGTGGTGCCAGCTGGGTCCGGCGGCTACTGATTCGGGCTTTCGACGGCCTCGGCCAGGCGGCGAAGCGATCCAATCGCGATCTCGCGATCGGTGGTCATCCAGAAGTCCGGCATCGACGCGCGCAGGAAGCTGCCGTAGCGCGCTTTGACCAGGCGGGAGTCGAGGATCGCCACCACACCACGATCGGTGAGCGTGCGGATCAGCCGCCCGGAACCTTGCGCGAGCAGCAGACCGGCATGGGTAGCGGCCACCGCCATGAAGCCGTTGCCGCCGGCGTCCGCCACTGCCTGCTGACGCGCCTGCATCAGCGGGTCGTCCGGGCGCGGGAACGGGATCTTGTCGATGATCACCAGCCGACAGGTGTCGCCCGGCACGTCGATCCCCTGCCACAGCGAGAGGGTGCCGAAAAGGGAGGCTTCCGGGTCGCTGATGAACTCCGCGGTGAGCCGGGCCAGGTGCGCGTCCCCCTGGCAGAGCACCAGCCGGTCGGGCACGTGTTCGCGGCAGTAGCGGGCCGCAGCCTCTGCAGCCCGCTGGGACGCGAACAGGCCGAGCGTCCGGCCCTCGGCAGCCCAGAGCAGCTCGGCGATCTCGGCGAGTGTCTCCGCGCTGATGCCGTCGCGGCCGGGCGGCGCGAGGTCAGCCGCGACGTAGAGAATCCCCTGGCTCCGGTAGTCGAAGGGCGAGCCGACGTCCTCACCGCGCCACGAACCACCCTCGCCGCCAAGCCCGAGCGACGCCGCCACCGCTTTGAAGTCGCCGCCGACCTTCAGTGTGGCTGAGGTCAGGACGCTCGGGTGGTTGTCGAACACCTGGCTGCGCAGCAGACCGGCCACCGAAAGCGGAGCGCAGTTCACCTGTCGGCCGAAGCGGTCCGACTCGGAAATCCAGACGACGTCGTGCTCCTCCAGCTTGGCCATGCGTTCCGCGATGTCGAAGACCTCCTGCGTCGCACCCTGTGCCTGACGCCGCTCTGGCTCCTCGTCGCTGCCCCCGCTGAGGGCGGAGACTGCGTGCCTGGCCGCGATCCGCACCACCCGGAGCGCCTCCAGCACGGGCGCGGACGGGTCCAGCACCCGGCCGACCGCGTCCGCGTCGAGACCAAGCTGCAGCGCGTCCGCCGCATCAAGGAACTCCAGGCCGACTTCGTCGCCCACCCAGGCCAGACAGCGTTTGGCCACGCGTTCAACCTGCTGCGGGCTCAGCTCCACCGAGGCCGCACCGGTCACGCGGGACACCAGTTCGTGGGCCTCATCGATGATTACGCCGTCGTACTCGGGCAGCGCGGTACCGCCGTGGAGCGCGTCGACTGCGAGCAGTGCGTGGTTCGTCACCACCAACTGGCTCGCCCGGGCACGCTCCCTGGACTTCTCCACGAAGCACTCCGTGCCGTAAGGGCAGCGCTGTGCGCCAACGCACTCACGCACCGGCACTGATACCTGCGCCCAGGCCAATGGCGTGTGGGCCGGGGCGTCGTCGCGGTCGGCCAGCCTGCCGTGCTCGGCCTCGGTCTCGGCCCAGCGGCGCAGTTCAACCACCTCGGCGCCGACACCAGTGGCCTCACCGGGCTCAGGCAGCAGCGCGTCCTGCTCTGCTCCCTGGCCGTCGCGGACGCGCAGCAGGCAGGCGTAGTTGCTGCGGCCCTTCAGCACGGCGTGGCTGACCTGCTGGCCGGTGACCTCGGCGCACGCGGCGACCGCCGCCGGTATGTCCTTGACGGCCAGCTGGGCCTGCAGTGCCAGGGTGGCAGTCGCCACGACCACCCGCGCCTCGCGCTGTTGCACGAGCGCTGCGAGTGCCGGTGCGAGGTAGCCGAGCGACTTGCCGGTGCCCGTGCCGGCCTGCACCAACAGGTGTTCGCCGGTGTCAAGGGTCCGGGCCACCTCGGTCGCCATCCTCCCCTGACCGGGACGCGCCGCACCGCCTATCCCCGCGATCGCGGCCTCGAGGATCTGTTCGGCGAGTTGACCGATGGGAACTGCCTCAGCCATCGGCGGCGTAGCGGGCCAGCTCGCCGGCGAGGTCGGCGTTCACCCTCGCGACCACCGCGGTGCCGTTCTCGGTGTGCTCACTGGAGACGAACTCACCGGTCAGGTGGATCTTGTTGATCAGGTCACCCCGGTCGTACGGCACCAACGCGTGCACCTCGATCGCCGGTCGCGGCAGCCGCTCCTCCACGCGAGCCAGCAGGTCGGCGATGCCTGCCCCGGTGCGGGCCGACACGAACACCGCGTCCGGGAAGCGACCCCGGAGCGCCAGCAGTTCGTTCGGCTCGGCGGTGTCGATCTTGTTGATCACCAATTGCTCGGCGACATTCGCCGCACCGATCTCGGCCAGCACGGTGCGCACGGCAGTGACTTGGCCGAACGGGTCCGGATCGGAGCCGTCGATGACGTGCAGCAGCAGGTCGGCGTTAACCGACTCCTCCAGCGTGGAACGGAACGCCTCCACCAGGTCGTGTGGCAGGTGCCGGATGAACCCGACTGTGTCGGTGAGCGTGTACACCCGGCCGTCCGTGGTCTGGGTGCGGCGAGTGGTCGGGTCGAGGGTGGCGAACAGCGCGTCCTCGACCAGCACACCGGCGCCCGTGAGCCGGTTGAGCAGTGAACTCTTGCCTGCGTTCGTGTAGCCGACGATCGCCACGCTGGGCACCTGGTTGCGGGTGCGCTGGGAACGCTTGGTGTCACGGACGGCGTCCAGCTCTCGCAACCGCTTGCGCAGGATCGAGATGCGGGTCTTGATCCGCCGACGGTCGGTCTCGATCTTGGTCTCGCCCGGACCGCGACCACCGATTCCGGCACCTCCCGCTGCGCGACCACCGGCCTGGCGGGAGAGATTGCCGCCCCAACCACGCAGCCGCTGCCGCAGGTACTGCAACTGAGCCAACTCGACCTGCGCCTTGCCCTCTGCGCTCTTGGCGTGGGTGGCGAAGATGTCAAGGATCAGAGCGGTGCGATCAATGACCTTCACGCCGACCCGGTCCTCAAGGTTGCGCAGCTGGGCCGGCTCGAGTTCGCCGTCGCAGATCACGGTGTCGGCGCCGGTCGCCAGCACGACCTCGCGTACCTCGTCGACCTTGCCGCGGCCGATGAAGGTCGCCGGGTCGGGATGGCTGCGCCGCTGCACCAGCCCCTCGAGAACCTGCGAACCCGCGGTCTCCGCCAGCAACTTCAGCTCGGCCATGGCGTAGTCGGCGTCAGCTTCGGTGCCGCTGGTCCAGACGCTGACCAGCACGACCCGCTCCAACTGGAGCTCGCGGTACTCCACCTCGGTGATGTCGGCCAGCTGGGTGGACATGCCGGCCACCCGGCGCAGCGAGTGCCGAGCCTGCAGGTCAACGGAGGATTCGATCAGCGATTCTTCTTCAGTCATCGTCCATCCAACTTAGCTCGGCAGGTCGATCCGACCGCGCGCCACGACCGCGGCGGGGCCGATCAGGACCGCGTCCGGATCGCCCAGTCGCACCTCCAGGCGTCCGCCCAGCACCTGCACGGCGCAGTTCTGCGCACCGCCGAGTACCGCAGCGGACGCGACCACGCCGGTGCCGCAGGAGTCCGTCTCGCCAACCCCGCGCTCGAACACCCGCAGCCGAAGCCGGCCAGGGCCTTCGCGAAGGACGAACTCGGTGTTCACCCCGTTCGGGAAAGCGTCCGCAGGCGACCAAGTGGGCGCGAGGCTGAGATCCAGCCCGTCGAGTTCCGCGGCGGAGGCCACCTCGACCACGGCGTGCGGATTGCCCACATCAGCGGCCGTCGCCGGCCACGTGCGTCCGCCGTGGCTGATCGTCACCTGGTCACCGATGCTCACTGCGCCCATGCTGACTGCGATCCGGCCGTCGTCCACCAGCCACCCACTGCGCAGGCCGGCTCTGGTCGCCACCGCGGTCACCCCGGACGGATCGATCAGATCCTCCTCGGCGAGAAATCGCAGGAAGACCCGCAGCCCGTTGCCGCACATCTCCGCGATCGAGCCGTCGGCGTTGCGGTAGTCCATGAACCAGTCCGCCCGGCTGCCGGCCCACTGCGACACCTGATTGGTCCGGACTGCGCGGAGCACCCCGTCGCCGCCAATCCCGGCACGGCGGTCACACAGGTAGCGCACCTGCTCGGCAGTCAGGTCGTAGAGGTTGTCGGGGTCGGCGAACAGCACGAAGTCGTTGCGGGTGCCGTGCCCCTTGGCGAACTCGATGTCCATCACGCCTCCTGTGGTCCGCCAAGCACCTTATCCGTTACCACCGACGCGATCGTGATCGCGCTCTGCGGCCCGGCTGGCAACCAGACGATCCGCGGATCCCGCCGGAACCAGCCCAACTGCTTGCGGGCGAATCTGCGGGTTCCTGTGATCGTTGCCTCCCGGGCCTCGGACTCGGTGAGCTCACCGTCCAGGAACGCCAACACCTGGCGGTAGCCGAGCGCGCGGGACGCCGTCCGCCCGCTGCGAAGGCCCCGGTCCACGAGTTTCTCGACCTCCGCAACCAGGCCGTCGGCCCACATCTGGTCCACTCGTGCGGCGATCCGCTCGTCCAGCACCTCACGTGGCACCTCCAGACCGAACTGCAGCACGCCGTCGAGTGCGTACGTCCATTCCGGCAGCACGGACGTGAACGTGCCGGTCAGCTCGATCACCTCGAGCGCCCGGACGATCCGTCGGGCGTTGCCGGGCAGGATCCCGGCAGCGGCTTCGGGGTTCAACTCAGTCAGCCGGGCATGCAGGGCGGGGGAACCCAACTTGTCCAGCTCGGCTTCCAGCCGCGACCGAATGGCCGGATCCGTCCCGGGAAACTCGAAGGCGTCCAGGATCGCGTGCACATAAAGCGCCGAACCGCCGGCCAGCAGCGGCACCACGCCGCGCTGCCTGCAGTCGGCGATCGCTGCTCTGGCAAGGCGCTGGAAGTCCGCGACGCTCGCGGTCTCGGTGACGTCGAGGATGTCGACCAGGTGATGTGGAACGCCGCCGCGCTCTGCCACCGTGGGCTTCGCGGTGCCGATGTCCATTCCGCGATAGACCAGCATCGAATCGGCGTTCACCACCTCTGCCGCCAGCCCTGCGTCCGCCAGAAGGCGCGCCACCTCGACCGCCACCGCGGTCTTGCCGCTGGCCGTCGGCCCATTCAGTGCCACTGCCGGAATCGCCACGTGGAACATTGTCTCAACCGGTCGGTGATTTCCCTTGGCAACGCGTCCTTTGCGGCACACAATGGATGATGCAGCCGGGATAGGCCTGGCGCCGGGACAGAAAGGAGGTCACATGGACATCGTCGAACAGATCAAGGATGCCGTGGCCGACCACGCAGCTGAGATCAAGGAAGGCGTCGAGCAGGTTGGCGACTTCATTGATGAGAAGACCGGCGGACAGTACGCGGCACAGGTGGACCAGGCTCAGGAGTTCGTCAAGGACCAACTCGGTAACTGAGCGATACGGATCCACTGGATCTGGAGCGGGACAGACTTCCCGCACAACGACGAAACCCGAGGGGTCGAGCCAAGCTGGTCGGCCCCTCGGTCTATGCCCGGACCAGCTTCGGCAGCCCCAGGCCGACCGTCCGCCCGGGCGCAGCTTCAGCCTCGGGAGGCGCCTGACGTGCGGCCCAGGCATCGCCGCCGCGGGTGCGCCGCAGGCTCAGCAGGCCGCCATCGGCGTTCAGGTGGTGCGGCGCGGCGTAGCTGATCTCTACCTCGGCGAGGTCTCCCGGACGCGGCCGCAGCGCCGGATCATCCGGCACCGCCACGTGCACCAGGCGGTTGTCGCGGGCCCGCCCGGACATGCGGTGGGTGGCGGCGTCCTTGCGGCCCTCGCCGTCGGCGAACAGCACCTCCACCCGTTGCCCGACGAGCTTTGAGTTCTCGGCCCAGGCCAGCTCGCCGACCAGGTCGACCAGCCGCTCGTACCGCTCCTGAACCACGGCCTTGGGTACCTGGTCTGGCATCGTCGCGGCCGGCGTCCCCGGCCGGATCGAATACTGGAAGGTGAACGCCGCCGAGAACCGCGACGCGCGGACGACCTCCATGGTCGCCTCGAAGTCGGCGTCGGTCTCGCCGGGGAAGCCGACGATGATGTCGGTGGTGATCGCAGCGTGCGGAATGGCCGCCCGTACCCGGTCGAGGATGCCGAGGAACTTCGTGCTGCGGTAGGAGCGGCGCATCGTCTTCAGCACCGCGTCCGAGCCCGACTGCAGCGGCATGTGCAGCGACGGCATCACGTTCGGGGTCTCGGCCATGGCCGCGATCACGTCGTCGGTGAAGGCCGCAGGGTGCGGCGAGGTGAACCGGACGCGTTCCAGGCCGTCGATCTCGCCACAGGCCCGTAGCAGCTTGGCGAACGCGCCCCGATCGCCGAACTCGACGCCGTAGCTGTTCACGTTCTGGCCGAGCAGGGTGATCTCCTGCACGCCTTCGGCCACGAGCGCCTTGATCTCGGCCAGCACGTCGCCCGGACGCCGATCGGTCTCCTTGCCGCGCAGCGCAGGCACGATGCAGAAGGTGCAGGTGTTGTTGCAGCCAACGCTGATCGACACCCACGCGGCATAGGCGGAGTCGCGCCGGGTGGGCAAGGTGGACGGGAACCGCTCAAGCGACTCCAGGATCTCCACCTGGGACTCGGATTCGATCCGCGCCCGCTCCAGCAGCACCGGCAGCGAGCCAAGGTTGTTGGTGCCGAAAACGACGTCCACCCAGGGCGCGCGCTGCACGACCGTGTGCCGGTCCTTCTGGGCCATGCAGCCGCCGACCGCGATCTGCATGCCGGCGTGCGCCTGCTTCACCGGCGCGAGATGACCGAGGTTCCCGTAGAGCCGGTTGTCGGCGTTCTCCCGAACCGCGCAGGTGTTGAACACCACCACGTCGGCCTGGGATCCAGCCTCAGCGGGCTGGTAGCCCGCGTCCAGAAGTACGCCCGCGATCCGTTCGGAGTCGTGGACGTTCATCTGGCAGCCATAGGTGACCACTTCGAACGTGCGCATGACGAGCTACTTTACCCAAGGAACGCTGATTGTTGTTCGGCATGGAGCGAGGCTGAGCCATCGAGGCGCGGCGCCGGGCGGCCAGGTGGTAGGCGGATGCGGGGCTGCCGGACAGGTCCGGGACGGGGCTATTTGGCGAGCGCCACGGCCCGCGACTCGCGGACGACGGTCACCTTGATGTTGCCCGGGTAGGTGAGTTCCTCCTCGACGCGCTTGGCGATGTCACGTGCGATCACCAGCGATTGGGCGTCGTTGACCAGTTCTGGGGTGACCATCACCCGGATCTCCCTGCCGGCCTGCATGGCGAACACCTTGTCGACGCCCTCGTGCTCCTTGGCGATGTCCTCCAATCGCTGGAGCCGCTTCACGTAGATCTCCAGGCTCTCCCGGCGAGCTCCCGGACGGCTGCCGCTGATCGCGTCCGCCGCCTGGGTGAGGACTGCCTCCACTGTGCGCGGCTCGACCTCGTTGTGGTGCGCCTCGATGGCATGGACGATGTCAGGATGCTCGCCGTGGCGGCGAGCCAGGTCGGCACCCACCTTGGCGTGCGAGCCCTCAGCTTCATGGGTGAGCGCCTTGCCGATGTCGTGCAGGAACGCGGCACGCCGGCAGGTGTCGACGTCGAGCCCCAGTTCGCCGGCCAGGAGAGCTGCGATGTGCCCACACTCGATCAGGTGACGCAGCACGTTCTGGCCGTAGGACGTGCGGTACTGCAGGGCACCCAGGTACGGCAGCAGGCCGGCGTCAAGGTCGGTGATGCCCATCTCGATGAGCGCGTCCTCCGCAGCCCGGATGCACAACTCCTCCACCCGGCGCTGGCTGCGCTCGTGGACCTCTTCGATGCGGGCCGGGTGGATGCGTCCGTCGGCGACCAGTTCGGTAAGCGTGAGTCGCGCGGTCTCGCGGCGGACCGGGTCAAAACAGGACAGCAGCACGCTCTCGGGGGTGTCGTCGATGAGGACGTTGACGCCGGTGATCTGCTCGAACGCGCGGATGTTGCGGCCCTCACGGCCGATGATGCGACCCTTCATGTCGTCGCCGGGAATCGGCACGGCGGCGACCACGGATTCGGTGGTCTGCTCAGCGGCGAGCCGCTGGAGGCTGGTCACGATGATCCGGCGAGCCACGGCATCCGCGTTCCGTTTTGCTTCGGACTCGATCTCACGCGCCAACTGGGCCGCGTGCAGTCTCGAGCTCTTCTCGACCTGGGTGAGTAGATCGTTGCGGGCCTGAACGGGTGAGAGCCCGGCCACCTTCGCCAGGGCTTCCACCTGCTCGCTCTCGGCATCGTCGAGTGCCGCTTCGCGGCGATCGAGCGCAGCCCCGATCTCGTCCAGATGGGTCTCGCGGGTGTGCAGCTCGGACAGGAAGCGATTCAGCCGGTCCTCGCGCTGCGCGAGAAGTTCCTCCCGCCGATCGGCAGCCTGCCGGCGCGAGCGGAGTTCGGCCTCGGCCTCAGCCGGGACCTGCGTCGGCACGAGCGTCCCAACCAGCGGCTGCGGGCTGCGTAGCCGGGCGGATTGGCGGGGGCCGCGCTTGTTCGGCGCGCCCCGACGCGGCGCCGGTTGGCCCTTCACCAGCATCACCAGCACGAAGGCGAGGATCACCACCAGGAGGACGAGTACGCCAAGGACGATTCCCAGCAACAGTTCCATCGGCGTCCTCCTTGAGCGGGTGCGGACGCGCACTAGCCAACCCAAGCGGTCAACGCAGCACCAAGTGCCGACGGCAAATCAGCCCGGCCGAGCCAGGCAGGTATCGATGGGGTTCAGTCCCCGGTAATGGTCAAGCGCTCAGAGGTTGGGTTCACACGCGTACCCAAGGGCAGGCTAAGCCCCGTCCCAATTATTGTGCAAGCCGTCCTCGGTGCGCACTTCGGCCAAGACTTCGCGGGTGACCTGTGCGACGACCGACGCGTTGAACCCGCGCCGCGCCAGCGCCGCAGCCAACCGTCGGTACTGTGCGTCCGGTGGCACCTTGGCGAGCCCGGCAGCCTTCTTCTCCGCGTAGCCGCGAGCGACCAGATAGTCGTGTTCACCGTCGAGTTCGGCCACCGCCTCGTCGATCAGCTCGCGCGCCACGCCCTTCTCGCCCAGCTCGACCGCCAGCGCTCTTCGGCTCTTGTGCCGGCGTTCCCCCGCAGCCAGCCAGTCGCGCGCGAAGACTGCGTCGTCAACCAGGCCGACCTCTTCCAGGCGGTCGAGCACCTGCTCGGCGACCTCGGTCGGCACCTTGCGACGTGAAAGCGCCCTGGCGAGTTCGACCCGAGTGCGCGCACGGACGGTCAACTGGCGAAGCGCAATCTCCCGGGCCACGCCAACCGGATCCGCTTCGTCGTCCGGCTCGTCGAACCGGCCGTCCGGATCGGTCAAAGCTAGAACTCCACCTCGCCGGTGACCGGGTCGATCCCGTCAGGCACACCGTTGGCGCCGATGCCGAGCTTGCTCAGGATCTTCTGCTCGATCTCGGCGGCCACCTCCGGGTTGGCCTTGAGATAGTTGCGGGCGTTCTCCTTGCCCTGGCCGAGTTGGTCCGCGTCGTAGGTGAACCAGGCGCCGGCCTTCCGGATGATGCCATTGTCAACGCCCAGGTCGATCAGGCTGCCTTCGCGGCTGATGCCCTGGCCGTAGAGGATGTCGAACTCGGCCTGCTTGAACGGCGGGGCGACCTTGTTCTTCACGACCTTCACCCGGGTGCGGTTGCCGACCATCTCCGACCCGTCCTTCAGGGTCTCGATGCGTCGCACGTCAAGCCGCACCGAGGAGTAGAACTTCAGCGCCCGGCCGCCGGTGGTGGTCTCGGGCGAGCCGAACATCACGCCGATCTTCTCGCGCAACTGGTTGATGAAGATCGCGGTGGTGCCGGCACCCGAGAGCGCCCCGGTCATCTTGCGCAGCGCCTGGCTCATCAGCCGGGCCTGCAGGCCGACGTGGCTGTCGCCCATCTCACCCTCGATCTCGGCCCGCGGGGTCAGCGCCGCGACCGAGTCGATCACGATCAGCGCGAGCGCACCGGAACGCACCAGCGTGTCGGCGATCTCCAGCGCCTGCTCACCGTTGTCGGGCTGGCTGACCAGCAGGGCGTCGGTGTCGACACCCAGCTTGGCCGCGTAGTCGGGGTCGAGCGCGTGCTCAGCGTCGATGAAGGCGCAGATGCCGCCGGCAGCCTGCGCATTCGCGATCACGTGCAGGGCCACGGTCGTCTTGCCGCTGGACTCCGGGCCGTAGATCTCCACCACCCGGCCGCGCGGCAGCCCGCCGATCCCCAGGGCCACGTCAAGGGCGATCGACCCGGTGGGGATCACCTCGATCGGCTGCCTGGTCTCATCACCGAGCCGCATGACCGAGCCCTTGCCATGCTGCTTCTCGATCTGGGCCAACGCAGCCGCCAGCGCCTTCTCCCGGTCTGCCACCGCCATCTGAGTTCCTTCCGTCTTTGGTCCTGCCAACACCTCGTCAGCAACACCATAGGCATCGCCTCTGACATTCGGTCAGGCGCGCATCCCGGCTGTGGAAAGCTCGGAGAAGCCCGACCCACGATCCACAGCCTAGGCGAACAGGTGTTCGAAATGCACGCGACACGCGGACGGCTTCAACTCCGCCGTGATCGGGTCAGCGGTCGTGTTCGGTGAGCTCCAGGGCTTCCCAGGCGGCTCGCCAGATCTGCCCGCACGGCACGCCGGCGGCGAGCGCCTGCGTCACCGTCCGATGCCCCACGCCGGCGAGCGCAACCGTCTCCGACCAGGCCAGGACATACGGGTAGCCCAGATGTTTCTCCAAGCGGGCCCGCAGCGCGGTTTCGCGCATCAGGCGGCTGCGACGCGCGGGCTGCGCAGCGGCAGCTGGGTGACCCCGGCGTAGGCGTCGATCTTGTCGGAGACGCGACGCAGCAGTGTGGACAGCGGCAGGTCGAGCGCGCCGCAGATGGCGTTCAGCAACTCCGACGACGCTTCCTTCTGGCCGCGTTCGATCTCAGAGAGGTAGCCGAGGCTGACCCGGGCGCGGCCGGACACCTCGCGGAGTGTCAGATTCTCGGAGGTGCGCAGCTCACGCAGCGACTCGCCGAGCAATTCCCGCATCAACAGCGGACGCTCGCGCACTTCCTGGATCATGACTTCGACTCTACCCGTCCCCACCGACTCTGACTTGATGGTGACACAACGCCACGCCCAGCAGATGTGTTCCCGGTGCTGCGCGATCGCGAAGCGGCTGGTCCACTCAGGCTTCCAGCTGCAGTTCGTGCAGGAGCAGTTCGAGGGCAGCGATCACCGTCGCCGCGCGGACGTCCTCGCGCGCACCGGCGCAGTCCAACCGCCGCCCGATTGCTGCCCCGTCCGGCGCCGCCAGGCCCAGCCACACCTCGCCGGGCGCATGTCCGTCCTGAGGGTCGGGGCCGGCCACACCGGTGGCCGCCAGCGCCCAGTCGGCTCCCGCCCGCTCCCGGACACCAACCGCCAACGCAACCGCGGTCTCCGCGGCCACCGGACCATGCGTCCGCAGCACCGCGCCCGGCACACCCGCGAGAACGGCCTTCATCGTGGTGGCATAGCTGATCACGCCACCCAAATAGATCGCAGAGGCGCCGGGCACCGAAGTGATCGCGGCCCCGATCAGCCCGCCGGTCAGCGACTCGGCCGTGGCCAGCGTCTGGCCACGTTCTGTCAGGGCCGCCACCACGCCGGAAGCGCTCGGGTTCGGGCTCATCGCTTCGAACCGGCGGTCGACTCCGCCTTCAGCCGGAGCGCGTCGAAGACGTACATCACACCGGTCACCGCGGTCAGGACGAACGCGGCACCCATCACCAGCCAGGCCAGCCAGCCCCAGAACGGTGCGATCGCCATGGTCTGGCCGATCGGGTAGGGCAGGAACATCAGCAGGGCGATGGCCTGTAGCAGGGTCTTCAGTTTCCCGCCGGCCGCGGCTGCCATCACGCCGTACTTGAGCATCGCCACCCGCATCCAGGTGATGCCCCACTCACGTACCAGGATGATCACGGTCACCCACCAGGGCAGCTCGTTGAGCAGGCTCAGCGAAACGAAGGCTGCGCCAGTGAGCGCCTTGTCGGCGATCGGGTCCCAGATCTTGCCGAAGTCGCTGACCAGGTTGTGCTTGCGGGCCAGGTTGCCATCGAAGTAGTCGGTCAGGATGGCGAGGCCGAAGGCGACCGTCGCAGCCATCCGCCAGGCGAAACTGGCCGGGCCAAGGAAGAGCAGCACGACGAACACCGGCACCAGGATCAGGCGCACCACGGTCAGCGCGTTGGGCAGCCAGGCCGGAATGGACGTGCGCGCGTCCGCGGAACGCTCAGTCATTCAGGCCACCACCTCACCGACGAGATCCACCCCATCCGTCGCCGTGACACTACTCCACACCAGCGTTCCGGGAGTGAGCTGCCCGACACTGGCTGAAAGGGTGATACTCCCGTCGGCCTCCGGGCCTTGCTGGGCGGTCCGGCCGAGCCAGCCGGACGAGCCGATCGCGGACTCCACGAGCACCTGCACCCGCTCGCCGATGCGCTCGGACGCACGCTCGGCGGACACTTCATCGACCAGGCTCGCCACTCGGTCCACGCGCTCGGCGATGACGTCCTCGGGTAGCTTTCCGGACAGCCCAGCGCCCTCGGTGCCTTCCTCGTCGGAATAGCCGAAGACCCCCACCGCATCCAGCCGAGCGGACGCGAGGAAGTCGAGCAGGATCGCCACGTCGTCCTCGGTCTCGCCGGGAAAGCCAACGATCACGTTGCTGCGGATCCCGGCGTCCGGCCGGTCGGCGCGGATCCGGGCGAGCAGGTCAGCGAAGGCGTCCGGGTCGCCGAACCGGCGCATCCGCCGCAGCACGGTCGCGGAAGCGTGCTGGAAGGGCAGGTCGAAGTAGGGCACCACCGACTCCAGGCCCTGCATCGCCTCGAGCAGGGACGGACGCACCTCAGCGGGCTGCAGGTAGGAGACGCGGATCCAGTCCAGACCAGACACACCGTCGAGCTCGGTCAGCAGGGACTCCAGGTTGCTGCCGATGTCCTTGCCGTAGGCGCTGGAGTTCTCGCTGACCAGTACGGCTTCGCGGACGCCGTTCTCGACCAGCCACTGGGCTTCGGTGACGACTTCGGCCACCGGGCGCGACAGGTAGGACCCGCGGAACATCGGGATCGCGCAGAACGCGCACCGCCGGTCGCAGCCCGACGCGATCTTCAACGGCGCGGAAGCCCCCTTGGCCAGCCGGAACCGCGGGATCCAGCCATGCCCGGGCACGGCCACATCGACCGCGCGCGCCGGGCGAGCCACCGGCGTCACCGGCAGCAACTTGCGCCGGTCACGGGGCTCGTGGGCCTCGGGGCGACCGCCGTCCAAGATCCAGCGGAGCCTTTCGGCAATGTCCGGATAGTCGTCGAAGCCGAGCACCGCGTCCGCTTCGGGCAGCTCACGGGCCAGTTCGGCCCCGTAACGCTCGGCCAGGCAGCCCACCGCGACCACAGCGCGCACCCCGTCCGGCTTACGCTCGGCGGCGGCCAGCAGCGTGTCGATCGAGTCCTTCTTGGCCGCGTCGATGAAACCGCAGGTGTTCACCACGATGGCGGTGGCATCGTCGGCCTCGTCCACAAGACTGAAGCCGCCGGCCGCGAGGCGCCCGGCCAACTCCTCGGAGTCGACCTCGTTGCGCGCGCAACCCAGGCTGATCAGGTGTACCGGCGTCGAAGTCACCCCGGCCACGCTACCTCACCCAGAATCGCGCTGCTCATGCGATTCAGTGCGGAGGATTGTCCACCGAACACGGTGCACAATCCTCCGCACTGAACAGTCTCGGGTTCAGCCGGCCCGTAGTGCGGCCAGTACTTCGTCCAGGTCGTCGGGCTTGACCAGGACCTCGCGGGGCTTCGAGCCTTCGGACGGGCCGACCACTCCCCTGGTCTCCAGGATGTCCATCAGGCGTCCGGCCTTGGCGAAACCGACCCGCAGCTTCCGCTGCAGCATCGAGGTCGAGCCGAGCTGAAGGTTCACCACCAGCTGAGCGGCTTCGAGCACGAGTTCCAGGTCGTCGCCGATGTCCTCGGCCACGGCCTTGCTCGACTCGGCCGGCGCGGCCACGTCCTCGCGGTACTGCGGCGCCATCTGCTCGGTGACCATCTTCACCACCGCGCGGATCTCGGCTTCGGTGACCCACGCGCCCTGGACGCGCAGCGGCTTCGACTGCCCCATCGGCAGGAACAGCCCGTCGCCCTGCCCGACCAGCTTCTCCGCACCCGGAGTGTCCAGGATGACCCGGGAGTCGGTCATGGACGAGGTCGCGAACGCCAGCCGGGAAGGCACATTGGCCTTGATCAGTCCCGTCACCACATCGGTGGACGGCCGTTGCGTGGCCAGCACCAGATGGATGCCGGCGGCTCGCGCCAGCTGCGTGATCCGGACGATCGAATCCTCGACGTCGCGGGGGGCGACCATCATCAGGTCGGCGAGCTCGTCCACGATCACCAGCAGGTACGGGTAGGGCGCAAGCACGCGCTCCGAGCCCGGGGGCAGCTTCACCTGGTTGGCCCGGACCGCCTTGTTGAAGTCGTCTACATGCCGGAACCCGAAGGCGGCCAGGTCGTCGTAGCGCTGGTCCATCTCCCGGACCACCCACTGCAGCGCCTCAGCGGCCTTCTTCGGGCTGGTGATGATCGGCGTGACCAGGTGGGGAATGCCCTCGTAGTGGGTCAGCTCCACCCGCTTGGGATCGACCAGCAGCATGCGTACCTCGTCCGGCGTGGCGCGCATCATGATCGAGGTGATCATCGAGTTCACGAAGCTCGACTTGCCCGAACCGGTCGCGCCGGCCACCAGCAGGTGCGGCATCTTGGCCATGTTCGCCACCACGTAGCCACCCTCGACGTCCTTGCCGAGCGCGACGGTCATCGGGTGGTGGTCGTTGCGGGCGCGGTTGGAGCGCAGCACGTCGCCGAGGGAGACGATCTCCTTGTCGGCGTTCGGAATCTCGATGCCGATCGCCGACTTGCCCGGGATCGGCGAGAGGATGCGCACATCCGCCGAAGCCACGGCATAGGCGATGTTCTTTCCCAGCGCGGTGACCTTCTCCACCTTCACCGCCTGGCCCAGTTCGACCTCGTAGCGGGTGACCGTAGGGCCACGGGTGTAGCCGGTGACCGTGGCGTCGATCTCGAACTGTCGCAGCACCTCGGTGAGGCTGTTCACCACGGCGTCGCTGGCCTGGGTGCGTGCCTTCGGTACCGATCCGGCCTTGAGCAGGCCCGCGTCCGGCAGTACGTAGGCGATGTCGGAACTGATCGGGGGTTGCTCGGCGCGCAGCGGCCCCGACGAGATCACCGGCGCTTCCAGCGGCGGCTGGACGGGCTTGAGTCTCGGCTTGGGTGCGGCCGCGGACACGCTGATCGGCTCGGTCAGCACCTCATCGTCATCGAGTTCCGGCTCGTCCACCAGCGGGGTGTCGAAGGCACGGTGGGCGGCACCGTAGGCGATTTCGGGCCGCTCGGGACGCTTCAGGCGCTCGCGCGCCGCGTTGAACCGGCTCTTCAACTCGCTCATCGGGACGCCGAGCACGACCAGGACGCCGAACGTGGTGACAATGACCAGGAGCGGAACCGCGAGCCAGACCGTGAGTAGATCGACGGTCAGCGAGGACGAGATGAACCCGAGGAAACCGCCGGCTTCCCGCACCAGCGCAGGCTGCGATCCGCGGGGCAGCCCTTTGGCGATGTGGACCAGACCGAGGATTCCGAACAGGCCTGCTGTCCAGCCGACAGCCTGACGTCCGGCCGTTCCGTGGCGCTCGGGGTGCCGCCAGGTGCGCCAGGCGACCGCCCAGCAGAGCACCGGGACCGCGTAGGCAAACGTTCCCACCAGCGTGGTCGTGCCGGCGTGCACCCAGTCGCCGAGGACGGCGGGCAGCCCGACCCAGAACTCCGCGGCGACCAGGAGTCCGGTGAGCAGCAGGAACAGCGCGGTGCCGTCGTGCCGCTGGTCGGGTTCGAGCACCACCTTCGGTCCGATGCCGCGGGCGGCACTGCCGAACATTGTCGCCAGTCCGCGCCAGCCCGCAGCGATGCCCCGGCCGAGGCCGGACATGAACCGGACGAAGCCGGACGGCTGCGGCTGCTTGCTCGCCGGTTTGCGGGTGCTGCTGGATCTACTTCCGTTGCTCCGGCTAGAGGCGCTTGGGCGCGAGGTCGCGCTGCTGCGGCTCCGCGAAGGGGAAGACGCGCGGGTCGCCATGGTCGAAGGCTAGGTCATCGATGCCCGGACGACGAGTTCCCACGCCGTCGGAACCACGGCGCCCTCAGTCAGCGGCAAGTGCACCGGCGGGCGTGAGCACGTCGTCCAGTTCCGGCCAATCCGGGATCGGTTCGCGCGCCGGAGCGATTCCGGCCTCACGGTCGATCAGCCTGCGCCGCTCGATCAGCCATGCCACCGCCAGCGGCACCAGCGCACCGATCCATGCCAGCGGAGCGGCGAGGCAGGCGCCGAGGAAGCCGAACTCGGCGACCAGCACCAGACCAGCGAGGCTGCGCAGGAGGAGTTCCATGAAGCCGGCCACGGTCGGCACGGTGGCCGAACCCATGCCCTGCAGCGCATTCCGCAGCACGAACAGCACTGCGAGGATCGCGTACAGCCCGGCGTTGATGACCAGGTAACGGTGCGCCATCGCTACCACCTCGGGGGCGCTGTCACCGACGAAGAGCCCGACGATCGCGGTACCGAAGCTGATGATCACGACGCCGAGCAGCAACGACACGCCCACGGCGACCAGACCTGTGCGGAACACGCCCACCCGGATTCGGTGCCACTCGCGTCCACCCCGGTTCTGGGCGACGTAGGTAGCGATGGCAACCCCGAACGAAGCCAGCGGGGCGACTGCGACCTGGTCCACCCGCATGGCTGCGGTGAAGGCGGCCACCGCCGTTGCGCCGAGGCCGTTGATGCCGGATTGGAGGATCACCGCGCCGACCGCGATCACCGACATCTGGAAGCCCATGGTCAAGCCGAGCCGCGACGACTCGGCCAGTTGGCTGCGCGAGAGCCGCCAGTCGTCCGCGTGCAGCCGCAGGACCGGCATCCTGCGGACGATCAACACCAGGCAGAGCACTACCGAGACGAACTGGGCGAGCACGGTCGCGGCGGCCGCGCCACCCACCCCGAAGTGGAGTCCACCGATGAAGAGCACCACCAGGCCCACGTTGAGCAGGCAGGCCAGGATCAGGAAATAGAGCGGGGTGCGGCTGTCCCCCAGCGCGCGGACGACCGCGGCGAGATAGTTGAAGGCGACCGTCGCCACGGTGCCGCTGAAGAACACGGTGAGGAAGCTGACCGCATCGTCGAGCAGTTCAGGCGGTGTGCCCATCAAGGTGAGCAGCGTCCTGGACGCGAACACTCCGACCAGCGAGATGACCACGGTGACCAGCCCGCTGATCACCACGCCGGTGGTCACGGCCCGGCGCATCCCGGCGAGGTCACCAGCGCCGAACGCGCGGGCGATCGGGATCGCCAGGCCGGAGGCGGTGCCGATGGCGAAGCCGAAGAGCAGGAAGTGCAGGCTTCCGGACGCGCCGGCCGACGCCAGCGCTTCGACCCCGAGCAGGCGGCCGACGACGATCGCATCGACGACGGCATAGAGCTGCTGGAAGAGGTTGCCGACGAGCAGGGGCAGGGTGAACCAAAGGATCATCCGGGTGGGTGGTCCGACGGTCAGGTCTTTGGTCATGCAGCGGGCTTTCGCGGGTATTGCCGAAGGGAGGTCTGGACGGTGGTCCATTGGCTTGGTCCGGCGCCGCGGGCAGATGCGGACGGCGTTCGACGGAACCGATTGAAACGTTACCGCATGATTGTTGGGCGCTCGGACAATGTCCGGGCGGTAGCCCCCGAAATGGTTGGCTGACGCAGCTGCGTCCTGGGCTAAGGGAGCGGCGCGAAATGCTGCCAGCCCCTGGTCGGCCCTGCCCAGGTCCTGCCATCAACGAGCACCTGCGGGTCGCCTTCGCGGACGCGTCCGATCACGCGCCAGTCCGTGGGCACCGAACCGGCTTCGAAGATTGCAGCCAGGGCGTGGTCGTCGCCGCCGGTGAGCTGGAAGACCAGCGGGTCGCCACCGCCGATCGCGGCGGCCACGGCCTGTTGGGGTTCGCTGATCTCCAGGGTCGAGGTGTCCAGCTCGATCGTGACCCCCGACGCGCGGGCGACGTGACCGAGGTCGGCCAGCAGCCCGTCCGAGACGTCGATCATCGCGGACGCACCCGCCTCGGCGGCGACCCGCCCCTGCCCGTACGGGGGCTCGGGCACCCGATGGGCCACCACGACCGCCCGTGGCGAGCGGAAGCCCCGGGCCAGCACGGCGAGGCCAGCCGCGGCCCAGCCCATCCGCCCAGCCACCGCCACCACCTGACCGGGCCGTGCGCCAGCCCGGGTCACCGGCGGCAGTCCGCCAAGGTCGGCCAGCACGGTTGCGGTGATCACGATCAGTGGGGCCGAAGTGGTGTCGCCGCCGACCAGCTGGGCACCTGAGTTGGCACATTCCGCCTGTACTCCGGCGCTGAACTCGGCGGCCCACTCCACCGGCAGTTCGGCCGGCGCCGCGAGGCTGATCACGACACCCAACGGAACCGCGCCCATCGCCTCCGCGTCCGCAACACACGCCGCGACCGCCTTCCGGCCGACGTCGTGGGCGCTGGACCAGTCACGCCGGAAATGCACGTGCTCGACCATGGTGTCGGTCGAAACGGCCAGGTCACCGGCCAGGCGCAGCACCGCGCAGTCATCTCCGACGCCCAGCCGCACCGCGCCGGACGCGGTCAGCCCGGACGTGAGTTGCTCGATCAGAGCGAACTCGCCGAGCCCGCCGATGGTCATCGCAGGCCCAGCGGACGCCTCAGCGCCAACTCCACCAAGGTGGCGATCAGTTCCGGGTACTCCACGCCGGTCGCAGCCCACATCATGGGGAACATCGAGTGCCTGGTGAACCCGGGCATGGTGTTCAGCTCGTTCACGAACGGCTTGCCGGACCCGTCCACGAACAGGTCGACCCGGGCGAGCCCTTCGGAGTCCATCGCGGAGAAGGTGCGTGCCGCAAGTTCCTGCACGGCCGTCCGCAGGTCATCGGGCAGATCGGCCGGCACCTGCAGGGTGACCTGCTCCTCGGGCAGGTACTTGGCCTCGAAGTCGTAGAACGCGTCTGGCGTGTGCATCAGGATCTCGCCGGGCAGCGAGACCCGCGGCGGACCGTCCAGGTCCTGCAGCACGCTCACTTCGATCTCGCGGACGCCCACGAAACCCTGTTCGACTACGACTTTCGGGTCGAAACCCTGCGCCACTTCGATCGCAGCCACCAACTCGTCCGCCGATTCGACCCGGACGATCCCCAGGCTCGACCCGCCACGGGCAGGCTTCACGTAGAGCGGATAGGTCAAATCGTTGATCCGCGCCAGGCTGGCTTCGCGCTGGTCGCGCCACTGCGACGGCGTGATCGCAACCCACGGCCCCACGGGCAGCCCAGCTGCTGCCATGGCCCGCTTCATCAGGTCCTTGTCCATACCGATCGCGCTGGCGGCCACCCCCGCGCCGACGTAGCGCATCCCCAGCATTTCGAACATGCCCTGGATGGTGCCGTCCTCGCCGTAGGGCCCGTGCAGCAGCGCGAAGGCCACGTCCACGCCCCGGCGGTCGAGCAGGCGGTCGCCGTCGCGGGTAGCCACCTCTCCCCCGGCCAGCAAGACCGCAGCCGGACGGTCGGACGCGACCTCTGGCAGTTGTCCGTCCACCACCTCGTAGCCCACCAGCTCGGCGTGGGCGATGCGTACCCAGTCACCAGCGCGGGTGATGCCCACGCCGATAACCTCGAAGCGCTCGGTGTCGATGGCTCGCGCGACGCTGCCTGCCGTCAGGCAACTGATGGAATGCTCGGCGCTGACTCCGCCGAAGACCAGTGCAACCTGGGTGCGTGCCGCAGCCACGTCAGCCGGCCACCGGGCCGACACCTGCGGTCACCGCAGCGAAGTGCTCCACGACCGGCGGCTCAGCGAAGAATGGGCCGATCACCGCGCGCCACTGCGCGAACAGTTCACTCTCGCGGAAGCCGGTCATGTGGTCCTCGAAGGATTCCCAGCCCACCAGCAGCAGGAAGACCGATTCGCGCTCGATGAAGCGATGCAGCTCGGCCCAACGGAATCCCTTGGCCTGGCGGATCACCGCCAACGCCTGGTCGAAGTTGGCCGCGAACTCGTCCTCGCGGCCCGGGATCACGCTGATCTGGGCATGCTCGATGACCATGACACCTCCAATATCCGCGGGTCAGCTTATCGGCCGCGATCGGTGCGCATGACCGCCCCGATCCCCCTTCAAACGCCAGCGAAACTGACTCAAGCCGGAGAACATTCCCTGGCGTCAGTCAGTTTCGCTGGCTCGAACCGCGGGAGCGCCCGAGTCAACGAAAAAGGAACCGTCCCCGATTCTCTCGGCGCCTGGCTCAGCCTGCGGTCTTGACCGGCAGGGTCTTCGGGAGCCAGGACGGACGGCGGGCCTCGTAGGCTGCGATCTCGTCCTCGTGGGTGAGGGTCAGGCCGATGTCGTCCAGGCCCTCGAGCAGGCGGTGCCGGGTGTAGTCGTCGATGGTGAACTCGAAGACATTGTCGGCGGCCTCGATGGTGCGATGGCGCAGGTCGACGGTGAACTCGATGCCCGGCTCGCTCTCGGCAATCTCCCAGAGCTTTTCGACCACGTCCTGGCCAACGGTCGCGATCACCAGGCCGGCCTTGCCGGAGTTGCTGCGGAAGATGTCACCGAAGCGGGAGCCGACCACGACGGCGAAGCCGTAGTTCTGCAGTGCCCACACCGCGTGTTCACGAGACGAGCCGGTGCCGAAGTCGGGACCGGCCACCAGGATCGAGCCCTTGGCGTAGGCGGCGTCGTTGAGCACGAACTCGGGATCGTTGCGCCAAGCGGCGAACAGCCCGTCCTCGAAGCCGGTGCGGGTGACCCGCTTGAGGTAGACGGCCGGGATGATCTGGTCGGTGTCGACGTTGCTGCGCCGCAGCGGTACGGCAATACCGGTATGTGAGCTGAACTTGTCCATTTCAGATGTCCTTACAGGTCGGCCGGTGAGCTCAGGGTGCCGCGGATAGCGGTGGCCGCAGCCACTGGCGGCGAGACCAGGTGGGTGCGTCCGCCCTTGCCCTGGCGGCCTTCGAAGTTGCGGTTCGAGGTGGACGCACTGCGCTCACCCGGGGCCAGTTGGTCGGGGTTCATGCCAAGGCACATCGAGCAACCGGCCGCGCGCCACTCGGCGCCGAAGTCGAGGAAGACCTTGTCCAGACCTTCCGCTTCGGCCTGCAGCCGCACCCGGGCTGACCCGGGAACGACCAGCATGCGCAGCCCGTCGGCGATCTTGCGCCCCTTCAACACGGACGCGGCCAGGCGCAGGTCCTCAATCCGGCCGTTGGTGCAGGAGCCGAGGAAGACCGTGTCCACGCGGATGTCGCGCATCGGCGTCCCGGCCTTCAGGTCCATGTAGGCCAGCGCCCGCTCAGCAGCCGACTTGTCCACCGCATCGGTGAAATCCTCCGGCGACGGCACCGCGGCGCCCAGCGGGACGCCCTGGCCCGGGTTGGTGCCCCAGGTGACGAACGGAGTGAGCTGGGTGGCGTCGATGTCCACCTCGCGGTCGAACACCGCGTCCGCGTCGGTGAACAACGTCCGCCAGTACTCAACGGCAGCGTCCCATTCGGCGCCGTCGGGAGCGTGCGGACGGCCCTTCAGGTAGGTGAAGGTGGTCTCGTCGGGGGCCATCATGCCCGCCTTCGCACCCCACTCGATGCTCATGTTGCAGATGGTCATGCGACCTTCCATCGACAGGTTTTCGATGGTCGTGCCGCGGTACTCGACCACGTAGCCCTGGCCGCCGCCGGTGCCCACCTTGGCGATCAGCGCGAGCACCACGTCCTTGGCGGTGACGCCGTCGGGCAGTTCGCCGTTAATGTTAACCGCCATGGTCTTGGGCCGGGCCTGCATCAGGGTCTGGGTGGCCAGCACGTGCTCAACCTCGGACGTGCCGATGCCGAACGCCAGGGCGCCGAACGCGCCGTGGGTGGAGGTATGCGAGTCGCCGCAGACCACGGTCAGGCCGGGCTGGGTCAGACCGAGCTGCGGCCCGATGATGTGCACTACACCCTGGTCTTTGTCGCCCAGCGAATGCCGGCGGACGCCGAACTCGTCGGTGTTCTGGCGCAGCGTGTCGACCTGGAGCTTGGAGACCGGGTCCGCGATCGGCGCGAGGATGTTGAGCGTCGGAGTGTTGTGGTCCTCCGTGGCCATCGTCAGCTCGGTGCGCCGCACCAAGCGGCCGGCAAGCCGAAGGCCGTCGAAGGCCTGCGGACTGGTCACCTCATGCACCAGGTGCAGGTCGATGTACAACAGGTCCGGCTCACCGGCTGCCGTGCGCACGACGTGGTTGTCCCATACCTTGTCACTAAGGGTCTTACCCATCGGACCTCCATTGCTCTGTTCGCTCATTTCCAGCGTAGTGCTTGCATATCATGATGCGAGACGGCAATCTTATCCTATGGACAACTCAAGTGGCGTCGGCGTTCTGGACAAGGCCGCGATGGTGCTCACCGCACTGGAGCAGGGCCCGACCACCCTAGCCGGATTGGTTACCGCCACCGGCTTGGCCCGGCCCACCGCGCACCGTCTCGCGGTCGCGCTCGAACACCACCGCCTGGTCAGCCGTGATCTGCAGGGACGCTTTGTGCTCGGCCCGCGGCTCACCGAACTCGCGTCCGCTGCCGGTGAGGACCGGCTGCTCGCCACTGCCGGCCCGGTGCTCACCAGGCTGCGCGACATCACCGGCGAATCGGCACAGCTGTTCCGGCGGCAGGGTGATTTCCGAGTCTGCTCGGCCGCGGCCGAGCGTCCGTCCGGGTTGCGGGACACCATTCCGGTGGGCACCCAGCTGACGATGGCCGCCGGTTCCGCTGCTCAGGTGCTGCTCGCCTGGGAGGATCCGGAGCGCATCCAGCGTGGACTGCTGAACTCGTCGTTCTCCGCGGTCGCGCTGGCCACCGTCCGGCGGCGCGGCTGGGCCCAGTCGGTGGCCGAGCGCGAGGCCGGCGTGGCGTCGGTGTCGGCACCGGTCCGCTCCCCCAGTGGCAAGGTGATCGCCGCGGTGAGTGTCTCCGGCCCGATCGAGCGGCTCTCCCGCCAGCCCGGACGCCTGCACGCCCCGGCCGTGATCGCGGCCGCCGAGCGGCTGTCCGAGGTGTTGCGCCGCAACGGCGGCGAAGGCTAACGATCCCTGAGCTTGACGATCCCTGAGCTTGACGAAGGGTCGTCCGCACGATCGGTGACCAGGGGCTTCGACAGGCTCAGCCAGCGTTGTCCGTCGCTGATCAGTTGCTCCCTACAGCCAGCGCAGCCACCAACCGTGCGGATGGCACTCGGCCAGGAACTCCTCGACACGAGCGCCATCCCGCCAGCGCACCAGCCGCAAGACCGACAGTGAGCTGCCAGCCAGCGCGTCCGGCCACCCGAGGTCAGTGGCCGCGCTCGGCTCCTCCAGGCTGACCCAGGACAGGTCCTGCTGGCTGCCCAGAAGGTTGAGTTCAGCCACGAAGTCCTGCTGGCGTTCCGGTTCGAGGTAGCTCAGCACCCAGGACGACGTGATCACCGGATGACCCTCGCCCAGCTTCTCGAGAGTGCCGGCGAGACCTGCGACCGCATCGCCCCTGACCACCAGCGGACGCAACCGCTCGGCCACCTCGACGGCCGCACGCAGGCGCTCGAAGCGCTCAGTCTGGTCGGGCCAGACGCAAGCCTCCAACCAGCGCACCTGTTCAGGGTCGTCGAGATCAATGGGGTTCCGGTCCAGCCCCAGCCGCGAGGTGATCTGCGGGAGTCGAGCCGGAGCGCTCCCTGTCAAAGGGTCTGATGCCGCTGCACGGACTTCGCAGCTGAGCAGGGGCCGCCCAGAGCCCACTCGAGTCCCTGAGTAGTCGTAGGCGTAGTGATCGGCCAGCAGATTCAGCCCGGCGCTTGCCCCGACGTCCAGCTGGGCCAGCGCACCCACCTCGGTGGCGACACGATCCAGTCCGACCAGCAGCAACGCACAGCGTCCGATCTCATTGGTCTGCGGGGTGCGGGTACGCACCAGCTCGACCAGGTCGCCGCGATGCTCGGCACAGAAGGCGAGCGCCGCCGGCAGCGGGTCGTCCGTGCGCGGCGTCGCGGTCAGGTTCGGGTACCACTGCGCCAGTTCCTGCTCCGGATCGGCCAACAGCAGATCGTGGATGGCGGCGAACAACGTGACCGGGATCCGCTGCGGGGCCGGTGCTTCGGCGAGGATCGCGAGCACGTCCGGCTGGCCGGCGAAACCGGCGGCCAGTCTCGCGTACAGCGGCGCACGCCGTCCGAAGACGCGAATTCCGTCCCGCATGAGGTCCGCCAGCATGCCGAGCATCCTGCCCCTGCGGCCAGCGCCCCGCCAGCCCAAGGATCGGACGCTGGACCCGTCCGGTTGCATGCCCGGGCCGGAGCGCTCAGGATTCACCTGAGTACGAAAGGGGCCTGCGTGTCCGAGTTCCCGAAGAGCCGTCCGGCGGTCGCCGCGCTGCCCGCCTACATCGCCGGCCGGAAGGCCTCCGGCCCCGACGTTGCCGCGCTCGCGTCCAACGAGAGCCACTTCCACCCGCTGCCGAAGGTGCTGGACGCGATCGCCACCGCCGCCGACAGAGTGAACCGCTACCCCGACATGGCGAGCACCTCCCTGCGCGATCGGATCGCCGTCGACGCCGGCATCACCGCCGATGCGGTCGCTCTCGGCCCTGGCAGTGTCGGGGTGCTCGCGCAGCTGGTCGCTGCGGTCTGCGATCCGGGCGACGAGGTGGTCTTCGCCTGGCGCTCGTTCGAGGCGTATCCGATTCTCTGTCAGATCGCCGGTGCCGTGCCGATCAAGGTGCCGCTGACGACGGATGAGAGCCACGATCTGCCGGCCATGGCTGCGGCGATCACCGACCGCACCAAGCTGGTGCTGCTCTGCTCGCCGAACAACCCGACCGGCACTGCGATCAGCGAAGGCGAACTGGTCGACTTCCTGGAGCGCGTGCCCAGCCACGTCCTGGTGGTGCTCGACGAGGCGTATCGCGAGTTCGTCGGCGAAAGCGCCCCGGACGTCGTCCAGCTGATCGGCTCGCAGTACCAGAACCTGTGCCTGCTGCGGACCTTCTCGAAGGCCTACGGCCTGGCCGGACTGCGCGTCGGCTACGCGATCGCGAGCGTAGAGATCGCGACCGGCCTGCGCAAGACGCAGCTCCCGTTCTCGGTTAGCAACGTGGCCGAAGCTGCCGCTGTCGCCGCACTCGATTCAGCGGACGAGGTGGGCGAGCGTGTGACCACGGTCATCGCCGAGCGGGAACGCCTCCTGAGAAGCATTCGGGAGCTCGGCTGGGTTACCCCCGATAGTGCCGCGAACTTCGTCTGGCTGCGCTGCGACGAAGCCGAGCGGGAACGGCTGGTCGCGGCGTTCGATGCCGCCGGCATCCTGGTGCGCGGTTATCCGGGCGACGGCGTCCGCGTCACGATTGCGGACGCGGTTAGCAACGATCGAGTGCTCGCGGTTCTGGCGGGTTTCCCCCGGTGACCGATCCCGCCAGCGACTCAGGCGAGCCGGAAGCCGAATCGGCGGCGGGCGCGCCGCCGCACACGGCGATTGAGGATTTGTTCGGGCTGCTCAGCGGAACTTTCGTGGCATCGCTCGGGTTGTTCCTGTTGCACAGCGTGCAGGCGGTGACCGGTGGTACCGCTGGCCTGAGCCTGCTGCTGAGCTACGCCACGGGTTGGCCGTTCGGGGTGCTGTACCTGTTGACCAATCTGCCGTTCCTGGCGTTGGCGGTACACCGCAAGGGCTGGAACTTCGCGCTGCGCACACTGGTCTCGGTGGCGCTGGTATCGGCATTCGCCTCGCTGCATCCGCTTGCCCTGCCAACGCTGCGGATCGATCCGGTTTACGCGACGCTGGTGGGCAACCTGCTCGCCGGCGTTGGGATGCTGATGTTGTTCCGCCACCACTCCAGCCTTGGCGGGTTGAACACGCTCGCCCTGATTCTGCAGGAGCAATTCGGCTGGCGCGCGGGCTACGTGCAGTTGGCGTTCGATGCACTGATCATCGCGTCCGCGCTCACCGTGGTGCCGGTGGGCAATGTACTGCTCTCGGCCGCCGGCGCAGTGGTGCTGAACCTGGTACTGGCCCTGAATCACCGTCCGGGTCGCTATCTGGGACACTGATCGCGGGACCGCTTCAGGCGCTTATTTCTGAAAGTTTGCTGAGAATCCGGGGCCGTCGTCGGTTTGAGGCGGTTCTGGACGAAAAACGTCAGAGGCGGCTTGTTGGCTTGATGCATGGAAGAGCGGACAGGTTTGCTGCCGGTGGGTGAGGCACTGACGCAGATCCGCTCTGTCCTGGATCGGGTGGATCCCGACCGTAAGGCGCTGGCGCCGCAGGTCCGCCTGGTGGCAGCGACCGTTGCTAGGAGCTTGACCGGACGGCTGGACGCTCTTGCGTCACTCCTACTTGCTGAAGCCGATGACGCCGGTGCTTCGGAGCGGACGACTGGGACGCCGATGTCGACGTGGATGGCGATCGATCAGAACCTGACCAAGCGCGAGGCTGCCGGTGCGCTGCATCGAGCCAATCAGTTGGCTGCGCACCCGGTGTTGGGCGAGGCTGCGGTGTCCGGACGGGTGAGTACTGGCCAGGTGCGGGCGATCAACACCGTCCTCGACGGATTGACTGCGCAGTTGGACGAGCAGCAGCAGGCGCGGGCCGAGCAGTTGCTGGTCGGCCTGGCCGACACCCTGGATTCCGACGCGCTGATCAAGTCGGCACCCCAGGTGTTGGCCAAGGTCGCACCCGCCGATGCGAACGAGTTGTTGGAAAGGAAGCTCCAGCGCGAAGCTGAAGCCGCCCACCACAACCGGTCGCTACGATTCTGGAGGCAAGCCGGGTCAGTGCGGTTCGAAGGCTCCCTACCCAGACTCGCGGGTGAGCAGTTCATCACCCTGCTCGACGCCCACACCGAAGCCCTACGCCGCACCGCAGTCGAAGCCCGCGACCCCCTGTTCGCGAACGCGACTCCCGAACAACGCCGAGCCGACGCGTTCACGCACCTGCTGAACCATGCGGCGACCGCGAAACCCAAACCCGGTGTGGGTTCGGCGAAGGTGATCGTGAAACTCGACTACGACCAGTTGCGCAACGGTGCGGCTGGTGCCGGTGTGGTCGGTGACGGCAACCAGTTGTCGGCTGGTGAACTGCGCCAGGTGTGCTGTGATGCTGATCTCGTCCCCGTCGTCCTACGCGGCGGCAGTGAGGTTCTGGATGTGGGCCGTAGCCGCCGGCTGGTGACCCCGGCAATGCGGGCCGCCCTGATTGCCCGCGATGGTGGCTGTGTGTTCCCCGGCTGCACCGCGCCACCCTCAGCCTGTGAAGCCCATCATGTGGTGCCCTGGTATTTGGGCGGTGTGACCGCGCTGTCGAACCTGGTCCTGCTGTGCCACCACCATCACGGTCTGGTCGAACCAGCCAAGTACTACCGGCGCGACCAATGGCAAGTCCGGATCAACCAGGCTGATCGGCTACCGGAGTTCGCCCCACCATCTCGACACCCACAAGCAGGTGCATGGTTGAGACACACCCGGCACCGGCACCCGGAGCGAACAGCAGCCTGACCCGACCGGCCCGCAGCACCTAGGCCGGCCGCGAAGCCTGCCCGCGACCCACCGCGAGTCGGCTGAGCCGCTCGTGGCTCGTCTAGCTCGATCAATCGTGAGAAGGCTCGCGGCAGTCCGAGCAGCCGGCTCGGCGCAGGCGCTCGGCGGCGTCCGCCTTCAGCTGCCGGACGACCTCGCCCGGCCGGCCGTGCAGGTACTCGAACGCTGCGTTGTAGGCGGCCACCCACACGCCGGCGGCCCAGGCCAGTTCCAGCTCAACTGCGCTGAATTGGCGGTCGTGCTGGTAGTGCCGCAGGCAGGCTTCGGTCGACTCGACGGCGGCGATGGCTCCCGCGTTCGGACCCTCCACATGGTTCACTGCCACGATGCCGGCCAGGACGCACTCCGGCCGTGCCGCCAGGGAGTCCCAGTCGTGCACGATCGGCCCGTCCAGCCACCGGACGTTCAATCCGTTCAGATCCGAATGCCCGACCACAGCGGGCAATGTCGCTGCGCCGTGGTCCTCGGCCAGCAGGCGCTCACGAGCTGCCGCGGCCACCCGCCGCACCCAGTCCGGTACCACCGGCGACTCCGGATCCCAACCTGCCGACGTCGCCGCGGGCCAGACCCGTCCGGGCTCGCCGTGGTCGTAGTGCGCCCAGGGCGGCGGCGGGTCGAACTCCCCCGGGTCGAGATCGCCCAAGGCCCCCACCAGCCGTCGCAGTAGATCGGCATAGGCGATCGCCGCGTCACCGGACGGCCGCAACGCACCTTCAGGCCGCCACGCCTCCGCGGACGCCCAGCCCAGACCGGGCAGCCATTCCGGCCCGGCCAGCAGGTCCGGGCAGTCGATCCCCGCCGCAGCAGCCAGCCGGTGCCCCGCCGCGCACGCCAGCACCCGCTTCGAGGCGACCCGCACCTTCAGCGCCACCTGCCTGTCGTCAGCCAGCCGGACGCCACGCACCGACGACATCGACCGCGCAGCGAAGAAGGCCGTAATCGGGGCTGAACCCAGCCGGGCCGCGCACCACTCGTCCACCACGGCTTCCGCGCGCGTCCCCGCGGGATCGGCTGGACTCATCCGCCCAGCATCGCGCGCAGCTGGCTGAGCCCCACGTTCATCCTCGCCACGTCGGGCGTGCCGTCGCTGACCTGCCGGATCATCGCCACTCGCGGCGCCACGCCTGGATGCGCGTCCAGCCACGTCTGCACCGCTGTGGCTGCGTCCGTCTCTGCATCGGCATGGGTCAGCACCGCTGCGGTCAGGTCGGTGTGCGCGGTGAGCAACTCGTCCCGCAACGCGGCACGCGCCATCGCATCCCAGCGCACCTGGCGTGGCAGCACGTCGACCCCAGAACTGAGCAGTTCGATGCCCAGCGCTTCAGCCACCCGATAGTGGACCTGCGCCGCGCGCAACAGGTCGCAGTCCAGCCGATGGGCCACGTCCACGACGTTGAGCAGGGTGTGGGCGTGCCCAGCCGTGGCCAGATTCCGCGCCAACTCCTCCGGCAGCCCGGCCTCGAGCCAGCGCTGCTCCGCCGCCTGGCTGGACGCGGCCGTCCGTCCGCTGAGCAGGCCGAGCAGCTCGGGGCGGAGCTGTGCGATCTCCGCGCCGTATTCCGCCACGGTCGCGGTGATGTCGAGCGAACCGTGTCGGTGGTTCAGCAGCCAGCGGGTGGCCCGCTCGACCATCCGCAGCAGCACCACCCGCAACTCGGTGCCGACGTCGGCGGACAGCCCCACCAACCGGCGGATCCGCACCTCGTCCAGACCCGCGTTGAAGATGGACCGGGACGCCAGCTGCGCCCGCATGATGTCGGCCACGCCGGCCCCGGTCTCGGTCGAGAGCCGGTGGTAGGCAGTGATGCCCTGGCTATCCACGAAGCGGTTCACGGCAACCGTCGCGATGATCTCGCGTGCCAGCCGATGCTGTGGCATGACGGCTTCGTACCGCTCGCGCAGCGCCTGCGGGAAGTACTGCACCAGCCGGTCCGCCAGGTACGGATCCTCAGGCAGGTCGGACGCGAGCACCCAGCGGTACAACGCGATCTTGGTGTAGGACAGCAGCACCGAGAACTCCGGGCTGGTCAGCGCTCGGCCCGCGGCGAGCCGGGCATTCAGTTCATGCGTGGACGGCAGCGCCTCCAGCCTGCGATCCAGCCCGTACTGCTCGAGCGTGGTCATCCACGCCTCATGCTGGCCGGCAAGGTCGAACCGACGGAACATCGCGTTGGCGAGAGCAAGGTTCTGGTCGCGGTTGTGCGCGAGCACCAGCCCGGCCACCTCGTCGGTCATGGACGCGAGCAGCATGTCCCGATCAGGCTCGGTGAGCCGGCCGGCGGCCAGTTCGCTGGCGAGGAGGATCTTGATGTTCACCTCGTGATCGGAGGTGTCCACGCCGGCGGAGTTGTCGATGAAGTCGGTGTTGATCCGGCCACCGTTCTCGGCGTACTCGACGCGTCCGAGCTGGGTGAAACCGAGATTCCCGCCCTCGCTGACACAGCGGGCGCGCAACTCGGCGCCATTCACCCGGACGCCGTCGTTGGCCTTGTCCCCCGCCGAGGTGTGCGTCTCGGCGCTGCCCTTCACGAACGTGCCGACACCACCGTTGAACAGCAGGTCCACCGGCGCTCGCAGCACCGCGCTGATCAGTTCGTTCGGCGTGAGCTTCGTCACCGACTCGCTCAGCCCGAGCGCCACCTGCATCGGGCGCGAGATCGGCACCGACTTCAGGTCGCGACGGAAAACCCCGCCGCCGGCCGAGATCAACGCCGGATCGTAGTCGGCCCAGGTCGAGCCAGGCAGCCGGAACAACCGATCCCGCTCGACGAACGACGCGGCCGGCTTGGGATCGGGATCGATGAAGATGTGTAGGTGGTTGAACGCGGCCACCAGCTTCAGCTGCCGCGACAGCAGCATGCCGTTGCCGAACACGTCCCCGGCCATGTCGCCGATGCCGACCACCGTGAACGGGTCGGTGTCCGGATCGAGCCCGAGTTCGGCGAAATGATGCTTGACCGACTCCCAGGCGCCGCGGGCCGTGATGCCCATCGCCTTGTGGTCGTACCCACTCGTACCGCCGGACGCGAACGCGTCGCCCAGCCAGAAGCCGCGCGAAACCGACACCTCGTTGGCCAGATCGGAGAACGTGGCCGTCCCCTTGTCGGCGGCCACCACCAGGTACGGGTCATCACCGTCATAGCGGACCACGCCCACCGGCGGCACCACAGCGCCGTCGACGATGTTGTCGGTGACGCTGAGCAGCGCTTCGATGAACAACCGGTAGCAGGCGCGCCCCTCGGCCAGCTGCTCGGCGCGCCCGGTTGGCAGCGACTGCGGCACAAAGCCTCCCTTGGCTCCGGCCGGCACGATCACCGTGTTCTTCACCGACTGGGCCTTCACCAGGCCCAGCACCTCGGTGCGGAAGTCCTCCCGCCGGTCCGACCAGCGCAGCCCGCCGCGGGCGACCGAGCCGAAGCGCAGGTGGACGCCGTGCACGCGCGGCGAATAGACATACACCTCGAACTCTGGACGCGGCTGCGGCAACAGGTCCAGTTCGGCCGGCAGCAGTTTGAGCGCCAGCGTCGCCGAATCGGTGAAGGCGTTGGTGCGCACGCCGGCCCGGATGACCGCCCAGAACGCCCGCAGGATGCGGTCATGGTCGAGGCTCGCGACCTGCTCCAGCTGTTCCGAAAGGTTCTGCTGCAACCCGGCCAACGCAGCTTCGCGGGCATCGGCATCGACAGCGTCGAACGCGGCCGGGTCGAACTTGGTCTCGAACGCCTTGACCAACGCCGCGGCGATGCGGGGGTAGGTGGTCAGCGCGGTCGCCAGGTACGGCTGGCTGAACGGCAGCGTGGCCTGCTGCAGGTAGCGGGACAGCGCCCGCAGCCAGCTGACCTGGCGCCAGTCCAACCCGGCGGGCACCACCAGCTGGTTCAGCTGGTCGGCCTCGCAGCGTCCGGTCCAGGAGGCGACGAAGGCCGCGGTGAACCGGCTGCGCGTGCCCGCGTCCCACTGTTCGCCCTCGCCCAGCCGAAGGCCGAAGGAGTAGACCAGCACCCGGCGGTCGCGCAGTTGCCACTCATACGGCCGCTCGTCCACGGTCTGCGCGCCCAACGCGCTGAGATGCGGCATGACCTCGGTGAGGGTCATCGGACGCAGGCTGAGCACGGTCAGCCGAAGGTCGGCTGGGTCGTCCTCAGGGTCGGGTGGCTCGGCGATCGTGACCCGCAGGTCATCGGTCTCGGTGAGTTCGTTGGCCAGGTGGAGGTGAGCCATCGCCACGCTCGGCGGGTGGTCGGCCTCGTAGACCTCGCCGAACTCGACCCCCCGCTGCTCGCTCGGCAGAGTGGCGGCCAGTTCGGTGAAGTCGTCCCCCCAACTGCGGGTGGCGGACGCGGCCAGCATGGCGATCCGATCAACGTCCGGATGCGTGGGCGCGTCCGGACCCATCCGCACCACGAAGACCAGCCGCACCAGCACGGACTCGCTGACCAGGGTGTTGTATTCCAGCTCGAGTCCGCCCAACTCGTCCAGGAGGATCCGCTGCAGCGCGAGCCGGGTGGTGGTGTTGTAGCGGTCACGTGGCAGATAGACCAGCGCGGTGGTGAAGCCGCCGTACCGACTGCGGCGAAGGAACACCCGGGTCTGCCGGCTTTCGCGAAGGGCTGCCACTGCCGCCACGATCGGCGCGAGTTCCTCCACACGGGCTTCGAACAGTTCCTCGCGTGGATAGGTGGCGATCACCTGGCGGGTGGCGTTCCAGCCGTAGGAGGAGGGTTCGAAGCCGCAGTCGGCGAGCAGCCGCTGGCTCTTCGCGGCCAGTACCGGAATACTCGCCACGGCTTCGGTGTAGGCCGAGGCTCCCAACAGGCCGAGGAAGCGGTGTTCGGTGCGTAGCGTGCCGTCCGGGCCGAACAGCCGCACCGCGAGGTGGGTCAGGTAGGCGCGGCGATAGACCGGTGAGCGGCGCAGGTCGCGCATCAGCACCACCGGATCGTCCTCACCCGGCCGGGGCACGTTCAGTCGGTCGATCTCGCTGACGCCTCGCAGCAAGCCGAGTCCGGTGCCCGCCACCGGCACCAACCCGTCGCCCGCGGGCACGTAACGGGCGTAGCCGAGAAAGACGAAGTGGTCGGCGGCCAGCCAGTCGAGCAGGTCCACGCCATCGCTCACCACTGGACGGTGGCTGCCGTCGGCCCATAGTTCGGCGACGGCTTCGCGACAGCGGGCCAGCATCGGCTGCCAGTCGGCGACCGTCGTGGTCACCGTGGCGAGCGCCGTCCTCAACCCGCTCTCCAACTCCGGCTGCAGATCCTCGGCGGAATGCCCGAGCGGCGGGTAGAGCTCCAGGGCCATCCAGGACTCGACATCACCGCTACCTACGCCCAGCAGGTTGCCGTCCGCGTCCCGGCGGATTCGAGGCTGCGGATGGTACAGCCGACGCAGGCTCCACTCCTGCCGGGTCAGTTCGAGTGTCACGGTGTCGACCAGGAAGCGTTGGTCGTCACTCACCAGCAGCGCCACCAGCGAGCCGTGGGAATCCCATTCCGTAGGGGTGAAGGTGGTGACCAGGTGCTCCCCCGGCCGGCGGATCCGGCCCATGTCCAGGTGCGCCCGGGCCAGTCCGGCCAGTGCGTCCGGCTCGATACCGACGAGGTCGGGTTCGGGCACGGGGGCGAGATAGGAGCGCAGCAGGGCCGTGAGATCCGCGTCCCCGTCAGCGACCGTCAACAACGACTCCCGAAGGCCGGTTTGGGCACCCGGAACCAGTGTGGACAAAACCTGCTCCTTTGCAGCGACTTGGTTCCGTCCACCCTATCCAGGCAACATGTGCGACATGGAGATCCACGCCACCAACGACTTCGCCGCTACCGTCGACGACGTCTTCGCCATGCTGACCGACCGGGTCTTCCTGCGGGCGGTCTGTCTGGCCAGCGAACCGCTCGACCACGAGGTGAGCGTGGACGGCCTGCGCACCCGGACCCGGCGGGTGATGCCGACCCCCTCGGTGGTCGGCCGGCTGACCGGGCCGACGATGGCTGTGATCGATGAGATCGCGTGGGACGCACCGCCTGTTTCTGGCGCCACCGCCGGCACCGCGCACATCACCGTTGAGGGCCTGCCAGCCGAGCTTGTCGGCAAGGTGCGGCTGGTCGGCGGCGGTAAGGGAGCGGTGCTCACCTACACCGGCGAGCTCACCGTGCGGGTGCCGGTGCTCGGCTCCAGCCTTGCCCGCCAGGCCGCACCGCTGCTGCTGGAGGCACTGGAGATCCAGCAGCGGGTCGGCGACGAGTTCCTCGCCCGCTGACCGCGTCCGATTCACTCCGCAGACACCGCGGAAGGGTATCGTCGCCTGCCAATAGCCTTTGGGTCCGAGCGAATACCGACAGTTGAGGACTTTCAATGGCGAAGGTGAGTTTTTACAGCGGCCAGCAACTCCCACTGGAGATGCACAAGGTGAGGATCATCCAGAAGCTCACTCTGCTGCCGATCGAGGAGCGCGGACGGGCGATAGCCGCTGCCGGCTACAACACCTTCCTGCTACAGAACGCCGACGTCTTCTTGGACATGCTCACCGACTCTGGTGTGAATGCCATGAGCGACCAGCAGCAGGCCGCGATGCTGATCGCGGACGACGCCTACGCCGGCTCAGCCACCTACACCCGGCTGTACAACAAGCTGGTCGAACTCTTCGGCATGGAGTACTTCCTGCCGGCGCACCAGGGTCGGGCGGCCGAACACATCCTCAGCCAGTCGCTGGTCAGGCCGGGCACCATCGTGCCGATGAACTACCACTTCACCACGTCGAAGGCGCACGTCACTGCGGTCGGCGGTGAGGTGCTGGAGCTGATCACCGAGGAGGGTTTGCAGGTCACCTCCGACGAACTGTTCAAGGGCAACTTCGATGTGCCGGCACTGCGTGCGCTGATCGCCGACAAGGGTCCGGAGCGGATCGCCTACGTCCGTATCGAGGCCGGCACCAACCTGATCGGCGGGCAGCCGCTGAGCCTGACGAACATCCGCGAGACCACCAATGTCTGCCGAGAGCACGGCATCCTCAGCGTGCTGGACGCGTCCCTGCTGGCCGACAACCTGCACTTCAACAAGACCCGCGAGCCCGAGTGCAGCGAAATGACTATCGCCGAGATCACCCGGGCGATCGCCGACTGCTTCGACATCATCTATTTCTCGGCTCGCAAGCTGGGCTTCGGCCGCGGCGGCGGCATCTGCATTCGCGACGAGGCGCTCTACAAGCAGATGCGCGGCCTGGTGCCGATGTACGAGGGCTTCCTCACCTACGGCGGCATGTCGGTGCGGGAGATGGAAGCGATCACCGTCGGTCTCGACGAGACCATGGACGAGGACATGATCAACCAGGGTCCCCAGTTCATCGAGCACATGGTGGCCGAACTGGACGCGCGCGGCATTCCGGTGATCACGCCCGCCGGCGGCCTGGGCGCCCACCTGGACGCCGGCCGGTTCCTGCCGCACGTTCGGCAGCAGGAGTACCCGGCCGGTGCGCTCGCGTCCGCGCTCTACCTTGCGTCTGGCGTGCGTGGCATGGAGCGGGGCACGCTCAGCGAGCAGCGGGACGCGGACGGGGTGGAGCCGTTGGCGAACATGGAGCTGGTGCGGCTCGCCCTGCCGCGCCGGGTCTTCACGCTCAGCCAGGTGAACTACGCGATCGACCGGATCGCGTGGCTCTACGACCATCGGGACCTGATCGGTGGCCTTCGGTTCATCGAGGAGCCGGAGATCCTGCGCTTCTTCTACGGCCGGCTCGAACCGATCGGCAGCTGGGTGGACGACCTGGTGGACGCTTTCCGGCGCGATCTGGGCGACAGCCTGTAGGCGGACGGTCGCGGCGGGCCGGTGCGACGGGTTATCGTCCCGGCATGACACATCGGGTGTTCCGGATGAGCTTCGCCAGCGTCTACCCGCTCTACGTCGACAAGGTGGAGCGCAAGGGCCGCACGGTCAAGGAACTCGATCAGGTGATCAGCTGGCTCACCGGGTACGACGCGGCCGAGCTGTTGCAGGTCATCGACACCCAGGTCGACCTGGAGACCTTCTTCGCCGAGGCACCGGCCTTCAATCCGAATGCCGCACTGATCACCGGGGTGATCTGCGGCTACCGGGTCGAGCAGATCGAAGACCCGCTGATGCAAAAGATCCGATACCTCGACAAGCTGGTCGACGAGCTCGCCAAGGGCAAGAAGATGGCCTCGATCCTGCGCGGCAGTGAGGTCAACGCCTAGCGAAGGGGCTTGATACCACTTTGGTATCATTGCGCCATGGCCATGACCCTACGCCTCACTGCTGAAGACGAACGAGTGCTTGCCCTGCTCGCCGAGTCCGAGGGTGTGAGCCGGCAGGAAGCAACCGTGCGCGCGATCCACGAGGCAGCGGCGCGACGGCTGCGCCGCGATCGCGTTGCTGAGTCGTCCGCCGCTGCTCGGGACCGCTACGCCGACCTGCTCGATCGTCTGGGCAAGTGATCGAGCACCTCTCCCTGGAGGACGTGCTGTTCCTGGTCGACGAACTGGGCGTCGGCCCCGTCCGCGACATCGGCTTGCTCGACTCCGCAGTCCATCGACCCGGGGCTACGGTCTTCGGCAACGAGGCTTATCCCGAGTTGGACGATAAGGCTGCGGTGCTGCTTGAGTCCCTGGTCCGGAATCGCGCACTGGCGGATGGGAACAGGCGGCTCGGCTGGCTCGCGATCGTCGTGTTCTACGGCCTCAACGACATTGCGCTGGACGCTCCGGACGATGCCGCCTACGATCTGGTGATCGCTGTGGCCAGCGGTGCCGCGAGCTACCCCGAAGTGGCTGCCCAACTCGCCGAATGGAAGCGGCGCACGGCGTAGCGACTATCAAAATGCGGGTTATCAGCGCCGATTCCGCCCGCGTAGCCCTCATTTCGATGCCCGATCAGTGGAAGTCGCGGGATTTGTGCGGCACCAGGACGGGCAGGTCTTCCAGCTGGTCGGCCAGCAGGTTGACCACGCCTTCGGGTGAGCGCTCCAGTTTGCCGCGAACCACCAGCGCGCGGGCCGAGCGCGCCACCCGGCGGTAGCGACCCCAGACGCCGACGGAACAGACCACGTTGAGCAGACCGAACTCGTCCTCGATGCTGACGAAGGTGATGCCGGACGCCGTTCCCGGCCGCTGCCGGTGCGTGACCAGCCCTCCCACCTGCACCCGGCGTCCCGGCTCAGCTGTGGCCAGCTCGGCAGTGCTGAGCACCCCGCGCGCGCTCAGTTCAGCGCGCAATTGCCCGATCGGGTGGTAGGTCGTACTCACCCCGGTCGCCCACAGGTCGTCGGCCAGCACCTCGGTCGGGGTCGGTTCGCCGAACAGCGGTGGTTGGGTCTCCACCAGCGTCCCGGGTAGCGAATCGGGCTGGTCCAGCGCGGCACTACCAGCCAGCCACAACGCCTGCCGCCGGGTCAGGCCCAGGCTGGCGAACGTATCGGCCGCGGCCAGCGCCTCCAATTGCTCGACCGCCAACCCGGTGCGTCGGACCAGGTCCGGCATCGAGGTGTAGGCACCGTGCACCTCCCTTTCAGTGACGATCCGGGTGGCCACGTCCTTGCCGATTCCCCGTACCTCGGCCAGGCCGAGCCGCACCGCGAAATTGGTGTCCCGGCGATGGGATACGGACTCGTCCGGCGCTGTGGGGTCGAACTCGCCGACCGGTGGCTGCTCCGGGTTCAGGCAGCTGGTTAGGCCAGTGGACGGGGTCTCGACAGGCTC